>JAEEGK010001132.1_pt1 | contig 66715 bp, 47 predicted proteins | sample 8958771 | NCBI WGS metagenome assembly JAEEGK01 (sample SAMN16246547, study PRJNA631951) | gut metagenome | biome: gut microbiome; feature: rumen; material: SC-attached | host: Bos | place: Iran: Karaj | collected 2018-10
ATTTTTTCATACGGAAATAGTTGACTTTCTCTACGGAATTAGTTGACTACTTGTACGAAAAAAGTTGACGCTTTTCCTGAAAAAGTTGACTTCGTACGGATTTGGTTGACTCGCTCTGGCTATTGTCAGGTTATTATGAGCCTATTATCACCGTATTATGAATTGAAAGAAGAAACAAACTCATGAAATAACCACGAAAGGCACGGAAGAAACGGAAAACGGAGGCTGGACACGAAGCAAGAATAACCACGAAAGGCACGAAAGAACACGAAAACAAGCATCACCGAACGAAGGGTTTAAGTCCGCAGAAAGGGCCGAAATATAGGGGTCGCACGGGAGATTTTCGTGAAATTTTCGTGTTTTCGTGGTTAAGTAAAAATTTTTCGAAAAAAGTTGAGGCAAGTTGTGAAATCCGCAATGTTGAGGTTGTATCTTCGCACCGTCGTTCTTTGATACACTTATTTCAACTTCTCCTTGAGCTCTTCGAACTGGAGCTCGAAGCTGGTGAAACCACGGATCTTCATGTCATCACGCACACGACGGCATTTGGGGGTGATAAGCTCGTAGTGTGGGATGCCGCTGAATTGGAAGAGTTCCTGAAAGCGAGCGAACTCCTCGTCGGTGACGCAGACGACCTCCTCGCCATCGAACATCCACTTCTCGACATAATCGCGATAGGCCTGGCTTCCACCTGGTTCACTCTCGGCAGCAATGTAGATGACCTTGACATCGTCGCGGGATGCAATGGAGGCGCGTTGACCCATATCCTGCTCGATGGAGGCTCGGCAAGGTCCGCAACCCATGCCCCAGAAGTCGATGAAGAGGTACTTGTCGGGGTACTTCATGCAATACTCAAAAATCTTGTAGGCAGTATCGTCTTTATCGGGCAAAGGGATGGTCAACGAAGTCTTGTCCAACACCTGGTTCATGTAAGCCTCTGCCCTGTCGTGGATGTAGTGATTGGCAAAGGTGGGCAACAAGTGCGGCATCATGGTGGTGATGGAGACCATGTCCGCAGCCTTGTCCTCACGCTCCTTCACCGAGAGGGTCGTATCGGCCAGGAAGAGGTTACGCCGGTCCTCCTCCCTACTCCAGAACAAGGTGGCATGGCTGATGGCAGAGTTGTAAACGCAGATTTGCGCCATCAGGTTGTCCAGATGGGTTCCCATCATCTCGCGGAGTTGGGTATAGCGGTTGCGGTACTTCTGCATTTCCTGCCCTAAAGGCGACCGCTTGTAGGGCTTGCCGAAGGAATTGATGCCATTCTGCACAGAATCGCCGAGGTGGCGCTCCACCAGTTCTGCATACTCCATACGGTTCTCCAGCATACGGAACAGAGGGGAAGCAAACAACATGGGGTTGTTCCAATTCACACGATGCAGTGTCTTGTAGCCCTCGATGTCATAAATGGTGCTATCGACCACGCCATCGTAGTATTGACCATCGCGTCTGCCAGCAGTATTCACTATCCCTCGATGATGGTGCATCATCGCATTGTCCAGGACGGCATATGCATAGTTGACCTGGGCATCGGCCAAGGCAAGCTGCACCTCCTGCGCCGTGAAGTGGTCACGCTGAGCCACCGTCTGGACGCGCCACATCAGGTTGTTCCATACCTGGTCGGCCACAGGACCGATGTCGGCGAACCTGCCTTGATACTTATCCAACGGCTGGGCAATTTCATGCAGGAGCAACGACGACTTCAACCAGCGCTCCACCTGCTGGCTGCTCCCGTTGTTGTAGTAGCACTCGTAACGCCCCTCCTCGTTCTTACGCACCGTGACGTTGATGGTCTCGCCCGGACGGGCATAGAAGGGAATGGACTTGAAGCCCACCTTCGACTTGTGGAAGCGGGAGACGCTGAACGTATAGTGCTTCGGATAACTGGCCTTGAAGCTGCGTTCGAAGGTACCATCGGGAGCAATGTCGAAAGTCAAGACGTCACTTTTCGAATCGAAGACATCTCCCAAAGTGCAATCCATCTGTTTGAAACCAAATGTCTGGGCATCGTACCCCTCGATGCGACCGCGCAAGGTCACCGTGGCGGTACCATCGGGACAGAACCAATCGCCAGACTCACGATACGGATAGGCGGATAATATCTCCTGCAACGTTGGATAGTTCAAGTCGGCTTTCTTGTCCCGAATGCCAAGTAACATGAACGGATGCTGCGCTTCGCCCTCGATGAAGTCGAATACTTTCACCTCTTTGGGCAGCGGGTCGAAGGTCATCGTGAATTGCACCTTGCCTCCTTCGGGCACCTCTGACCAAGTATCGAGGTCTAAACCTTCGGCAGAATGCAACCGATAGCGACGCCCCGATTCGTCCAACAGGTAACTGTCCGACCTATAGCGATATTTCTCACCAGGGTTTCTGGTCATCGTAAACTGAACGATGGTCGATTCGCGTGTTTTGGTCACCTTGTCGGCTTGCAAATCGGCTCCATAACTGAAGTTCGCACTTGCCATCGAGGTGGGTGAAAGCATGACGGACTTGCACCCCGTGAGACATAAGGCGCTAAGCAACAGAACGGGTAAAAGAGTTTTGTTCATGGATTTAAATGTGTGTATGTAACGGTTTGTTTTTGGGAAATTTGGTAGTTAGAAATCCTCAAATGTCCGCCACAAAGGTAAGCAGTTTCTACGGAAATAGCAATAGAGGATGCGTTAATTTTTCAAAAATACGACAAAAATAAGGTCCGTTGGTATGAACAGGATGCAGGAAATTACACACATTAAAGAAGGGAAGTCGTCAAGACTCCCCTTCTTTGCTGTTCACACCCTGGCATCGGCAGATCATGAGGCGGTTGTCTGCACCACGTTGGTGCATGCCTCCACCCTCGCAATACTGCCAGAGCTTGCAATCGGAACAAGGCTCCAGCTTGCGCATCCACGAACGGTCGCGGAACACCTGGAAACGCTCCTGCCATACCTGCCAGAGATTGTCACGATAGATGTTGCCCTGATGATAGTCGGAACGGACACTGGTACACGCCGAGATGGAGCCATCGATGAGCACAGAGGCCACCGAGATGCCCGCATCGCAATGGTAGAAATGTGGACGCACCTTCCGTTCGTACTCGCCCAGAAAGCCCTCGCAACCATAGTAGCAAAGCAGAGGCGTACGCCCTGCCTCGTGGTCGGCACGTTGTTGGGCAATGAACTGCATCAATCCTTCGAACTCCTCGTCGGTGATGATCATCTCGGGGTCGGAGGCGGCACGTCCCATCGGAAAGACGGTGAGCAGGCGCCAGTTCTTCACCCCTTCGGCCAACAGCACCTGACGCATCTCCTCCAAGTGGGGATAGTTGCGACGAGTGACGCATGTATCGACATCCCAAGTCAATCCTCGCGTGCGACAGAGAAGGCGAATGGCTCGTATGGCGCGGCCGTAGCACCCCTCGCGCCCTCGCATCCAGTCATGGTCGTCGCGCAAACCGTCCAAGCTGATGGTGAGGCTCAACATGCCAGCCGCCAGGAGTTCGCGCAACTTCTGCTCGTCCAGCAACCAGCCGTTGGTCACGATGCCCCACGAGAAACCTCGGTCACGAAGCGCCCGACCTACCTCCGCCAAGTCGGCACGAACCAAAGGCTCGCCACCCGTGATGACCACCATGATCTGATGAGGATCGACGTGTGGCAAGAGGGTATCGACCGCACGGAGGAAATCCTCGGCTGGCATGTCGGGGCACAGAGTCGTCGTCTTGCAATCGCTACCACAATGGCGGCAATGGAGGTTACATCGTAAGGTACACTCCCAGAAGAGTTGCCTCATGGGATGAATCTTGGCTCGATTCCGACACATCCGCCTATAGAGCGACATCTGCAAGCGCTGACGCCATCCGAAGTGGGTGATGATGCTCATCTCATTCTCCAGTTTTTGGTTTCAACGTCAAATTTACTTCTCCCTCCAGGGTGCCCATATACCAGTAGTTATCACTCTTCTTCTTTCTTTGGTTCAACTGGAGACGGACATCGACCGAATCGGAGGCAAACTTGCCCGAAGGGTCCTCCGCCACCACACGGATGCTATCCATGTCATAACCATGGTCTTCCGCCCAAAGATAACGGCCATCTGATGCTGTAGCAAGGGTATCCATGGGAAAAGCCTCTCCGACATGTTCCCCATGGCTTTCGGGAATAATCGCCTTGGGAATGATAAGGATACCCTCCAACGGGTTGCCCTCCTCATCGAGCACGGCACCCTCCACCTGGTAATTGACGTACGGACAACCATAATAATCGGCCTCGTTTTCATCATCCGAGGTACCATTACACCCCACCAAAGCCAATATGGCACTGAGCAAGGCATTCTCCTTACGGAGCAGATAATGTTTCAATTTTTTCATTTTATAAGGTTATATGGATAAGTAGTTAGTCAAAATAAATTTGCTATAATTCTATTGGTATGCAGATTTTTGTTTGCCCCCACTTAATAAGCTGACGAAGAGCAGGAAAATCGCATTCTATCTCCTAAATGCAGCAACCATGGAACTACTGCATGAGAAAACAAAAAAATTAGAAAAACCGCACAAAGATAGGAATATTCCACGAAATGCCCAAGAAAATATCGGATATAATGTTCCAAATCGGTTCTTTTCTACCCAAACGAAGACCGCAAGGGATAGCAAACACCGTAAAAGGGGAATGTGAAGGAGGAAAAGAAAGGGTTTAAAAGAAAAAGAGCGGGTCTCACGACTCACTCTTTTCCTTGAAAAAACATTACTAACAAAAACATTCGGTTATTTTAACCTTATCCAATCCGATGATTATCGAACTCAAAATTACCTAAAATCACACTAGTATAAACACTCATTTTGGGTTAGTCACATACACATAGGTTATATATAGAAATGTGAACCATATTATTATCTTTTTCTTGGTGCAAAGATAGGGCATATTTTCATACCATCCAAATTTTTCGACAAAAAAATGATGTTTTTCGTAAAAAAAGTTTGATTTTTGCATAAAATCATGTTGCGCAGCATAAAAAAGCACCCTTTTTTGAGTGTTTTCGGTCGATTTCTGTATGCAATCTGTCTATTTTGGATAGAATGATATTCTCCCAATCCAGCGAGGCGACCTCCTTTTGACCTACCAGCAGAGAAGGGTAACCATCGAAAATGTATAAATGTTAAAAAATATTGAATTTTAAGGAAAAGGGCTTGCATCCAATATTTCGAGCAACCCAAGCCCTATCCATGCCTCAAAATCATCCATTTATCACCTACGACCCAAGAATGCCCTGACACCTATCTTTGTACAAATTCATGAGGATATACGATATCAAAGACAGTATTATTGCATATTTATTGCAAATATATTAGCAACCACACCCTTTTATTCGTTATTTTGCGCAATTGCGCATTTAAATTACACTATCGAGAGCCACCTAAACCTTTGTTTTATCTATAATTATCGACCATTTTACAACAATTTTTCTACCTTTCCTTCCCGCTTGCAGGAAATGGAATATTTTATGTATATATATAATTTTGCCCACATTACCTACTATTTACCTGCCGAAAAGGCACAAAAAGAGGAGGACAATCGGTTGGGGAACTCCCACTTTCTTGCCCTCCTTGTTATCAACTCAAATCAGTAAGCAATAACCATTTCTGGCATCGCATTACTTCTTGAAGTAGCGGTTGTAGAGACCCTCAAAGCCCTTGCAGTGGCGAGCCTCATCCTTAGCCATCTCATGAACGGTGTCGTGAATGGCATCGAGGTTGAGTTTCTTGGCAATGGTAGCAATCTTGAGCTTGCCCTCGCAGGCACCCTCTTCGGCCTCCATACGCTTCTTGACGTTGGTCTTGGTGTCCCAAACGACATCGCCGAGCAACTCGGCAAACTTAGCGGCATGTTCGGCCTCCTCGAAAGCATAGCGCTTGAAAGCCTCTGCGATCTCTGGATAACCCTCGCGATCGGCCTGACGGCTCATGGCCAGATACATACCTACCTCCGAGCACTCACCATTGAAGTGATCTTTCAGTCCTTGCAGGACGAAAGCGCCCTCTTCGCCGGCTGGGACATCCTTGCCCACGCCGAGCACATGCTCGCAAGCTGGAACGATACCGCCCTCACTCTCGACCTTCTCCTTGAACTTAGAAGCAGGCACACCACACTGAGGGCACTTTACTGGGGGTTCTGGTCCTTCGTGAACATATCCACAAACGGTGCAAATCCATTTCTTTACCATAGTAAAAATAAATTAAGGTTAATACTTGAGTTAATAGAATTAGTTGTGCGTGCAAATATATGTATAATACCTATGCACTCCAAACTTTTTGTTGAAAATTTAACAAATTTTAAAGATTGCGGGGACTTTTGTCAAGCCCCCGCCTATCTTAGTCCTCCCATCAGGAAGTGTGTGTCACGCGATCCTTGAGTTCGGCCAACTTACCTGAGTTCCATCGGTCGGTCGTTCCGACCAGGTAACCCGTGATGCGCTGGAGCTTGTCGATGTGGGTGGAACCACACTCTGGGCAGCACTCCTCACCCTCTTGGGCATCTTCGTGACCGCAATCCAGACAACGGTTGCGATTGTGGTTGACCGAACCATAACCCATGTTGAGCTGATCCATCAGATCGACCACCTTCATGATAGTCTCGGGGTTGTGGGTGGCATCGCCATCAATTTCCACGTAGAAGATATGTCCACCACGAGTCAGGTCGTGATAAGGAGCCTCAATCTCGGCCTTGTGCTTGATACTACATTTATAATATACAGGCACGTGGTTCGAGTTGGTGTAGTAGTCCTTGTCGGTCACACCTGGGATGATGCCGTAACGCTTCTTGTCAATGCGGGTGAAGCGACCAGCCAAGCCCTCGGCTGGAGTTGCCAGGATGGAATAGTTGTGGTGATAGCGCTCGCTGAACTCGTCGGCCTTCTTCTTCATGAAGCTGATAATCTTCAAGCCCAGTTTCTGAGCCTCGTCGCTCTCGCCATGGTGCTTGCCGGTGAGGGCAATCAATGTCTCGGCCAATCCGATGAAACCGATACCCAAGGTACCCTGGTTGATGACGCTCTCCACCTTGTCTTCGGGGCTCAACTTGCTGGCACCATTCCAGAGGCAAGACATCAGGAGCGGGAACTGCTTGGCCAATGCCGTCTTCTGGAACTCGTAACGCTGATCCAATTGCTTGGCCACAAGTTCGCACATCTCGTTGAGGCGGAGCATGAAGACCTCAATACGCTTCTCGACGGTTGGTTCGCTCATGCTCTCGATAGCCAATGCCACGATGTTGATAGTGGTGAACGAGAGATTACCACGGCCGATGGAGGTCTTAGGACCGAAACGGTTCTCGAACACACGGGTACGACAACCCATCGTAGCCACCTCATAGTTGAAGCGCTCTGGGTCTTCGATATGCCATTCCTCGTGATAGTTGAACGTAGCGTCGAGGTTCAGGAAGTTCGGGAAGAATCGACGAGCCGACACCTTACATGCCAACTGATAGAGGTCGTAGTTAGGATCTTCGGGCAAATAGTTCACACCACGCTTCTTCTTCCAAATCTGGATAGGGAAGATAGCGGTGGCATGGTTGCCGACACCTTCGTAGGTAGAGTGGAGCAACTCGCGCATCACGCAACGACCCTCGGCGCTGATGTCCGTACCGTAGTTGACAGACGAGAATACCACCTGATTACCACCACGGCTATGGATGGTGTTCATGTTGTGAATGAAGGCCTCCATCGCCTGATGCACACGGCTCACGGTGCGGTTGATGGCCTGCTGGACGATGCGGTCTTCGCCCTCCAATCCCTTCAGCGGCTTCACGATGTAATCCTTGATTTCGTAATCCAACAGATGGGTAAAATCCTTATCCTCGAAGTCCTCCAGGTTCTTGATTTCCTCCTTATAGGTCAGACGGACATAAGGAGCAAAATAGAAGTCGAGGGCAGGAATGGCTTGACCACCGTGCATTTCGTTCTGAGCAGTCTCCAACGAGATACATGCCTGGACAGAAGCCGTCTCGATTCGCTTGGCTGGACGACTCTCGGCATGAGCAGCCTTGAGACCATGCTGAAGGATAGTGTTCAATGGGTGCTGCACGCAGGTGAGCGACTTGGTGGGATAGTAATCCTTGTCGTGAATATGGATGTAACCGTTCTTGACAGCCTCCTTCACTTCAGGGCTCAACAGATAGTCATCGACGAAAGGCTTGGTCGATTCGCTTGCAAACTTCATCATCATGCCAGCCGGAGTGTCGGCATTCATGTTGGCATTCTCACGGGTGATATCGTTGTTCTTCACACCGATAATGGAGTCGAAGATCTCCTTGGTCTTGGCCTTACGAGCCACGTTACGGGCATTGCGGTAAGAGATGTACACACGGGCGACCTCCTTACGGTCGGACTTCATGAGTTCCACCTCAACGGCATCCTGAATATCCTCCACTTTCATGAATGCATCGCCCTCCTTGGCAATGTGGTCGGCGATGGTGGCTGCCAAGATGGCATCTACGCCTTTTTCGGTTGCTTCCATGGCCTTGCGAATGGCATCTTCGATTTTGTTGAAGTTAAAATCAACGGTACGACCATCGCGTTTGATGACTTTCTGTATCATTTTCTCTATTATATTAAAATATGTTTAATGACAATTATTTTGAATGCATAGAGTGACAAAATCCCCCATTTGAGAGAGTTTTTACTTTGCGGGGGCAAATTTACAAACTAATTTCGAGGTTTTCAAATTGTTTTTTTTTATCTTTGCATCGATAAAATTGATAATGTTCCGTTGGGCCTATCCTACCCCCAATTTAACATTTGAATTTTAACACTTCGCCAACTCATGACTTTTCAGCAATTGGAGTATATCGTAGCCGTCGATAAATCGCGCCATTTCGTCAATGCCGCGACCTCGCTCGGTGTGACCCAATCCACCCTGAGCATGGCGATCAACAAGTTGGAACAGGAAATTGACGTCACTATCTTCGACCGCTCCAAGCACCCCATTGAGCCTACCCCGATGGGCAAACGCATCATCCAGCAGGCCGAAGTCATCCTCCACAACTCGTCGCAACTGCTCGGCATGGTGCAGAGCGAACGTGACCAAGCTCAGGGACAATTGCTCCTGGGTATGGTACCCTCCATCGCCCCCGTGCTCTTCCCTCGACTGGGGCGCATCGTGAGCGAGACGGCTCCCGCCCTCCAGATACATCTGCACGAACAGCATCCCGCCCACCTCATCGAAGCCCTGCAACGTTCGGAGTTGGACATGATCATCATCAACAGCACCGACATCAAGGATACCAACCTCCTGAGTGTCGAACTCTGGACAGAACGGTTCCTCCTCTATGCTGCCAAAGGGCATCCCTTGCGCGAACGCGAAAGCATCCGCCCCGAAGAGATGTTGGACGGCAATATCTGGACCTTGCGCAACTTCCACGACTATTACCCCCAACTCACCGAGGTGACTCACCAACCCACCATGCGGCAAGCCTTCCTCGAAACGGGTACCCTCAATACGCTCATCGCCACGGTCGATGCCAACGGAGGCTTCACCCTCTTGCCCGAGAGTTACACCCAATGCCTCTCCGCGGAGCAACGCACAGGCTTGCACCGCATCAATTCGGGCAAGTTCTTCCGCACGCTGGTGCTTGCCATCCGTCCCGACTTCATGCGCGAAGGACTGCTCAATGTCGTCACAGGCGCCATCAAGCGTATCGTTCCGCAAGAACTGCTTGCCGCGCGCCTCAAGAACTTCGACAAGGTGAAATTGTAAAAATGCCTTCCCTATCGAGACTCCGAAGGATGACCGAAGGGTGATAATACCCTCACCGAAGGGTGACAATAGGCTCAAAACGCCCACTTATTGTACTTAGAATACTAAATAAATAATCCAATCATAGCATGTTGAAACAATTCTTCAGCGTCATGGGACGCTACATCAAGCCCTACCGCAAGTATCTGGCTTGGTCCGTAGTGCTCAACTTTGTCAGCCAATGGCTCAGCGTATTCTCGTTTGCCGCCCTGGTGCCTATCCTGGATATCCTCTTTCAGGTAGAGACGAAAGTATATGAATACAAGGAAGTGGGCTCTTTCTTCGAGGAGGGAGCCTTGAAAACCCTCAAGGAGAATGCCTACTGGTATGTCCAACAACTCATTGACGCACACGGGCAAATGTACATCCTGTTGATGATGGGAGCCGTCCTGATGGTGATGACCGCCCTGCGTTGTGGCAGTTACTACATCTCGTCGGCCATCATGATTCCTTTCCGCACAGGCGTGGTCAAGGACATCCGCATTGCCGTCTATGACAAGGTGCTGCGTCTGCCCCTATCCTTCTTCAGCGAGGAGCGCAAGGGCGACATTGTGGCCCGTATGTCGAGCGATGCCCAAACCGTCGAGAGTTCGCTCACTTCATCGGTCGATATGCTCATCAAGAACCCTATTGCCATCGTGGTCATCTTCACCACCCTCTTCATCATCTCATGGCAACTCACCCTGTGCGTGTTGCTCGTTGCACCTCTGATGATTTGGGGCATCGGCCGCATCACCCGCAACCTGAAGCGCCGCTCAAAATATACCTCCGAGCAATGGGGTCAGATTATGACCGAACTGGACGAAACTCTGGGTGGTTTACGCATCATCAAGGCATTCCTGGCCGAAGAAAAGATGTTGCGCCGTTTCACCCAAACCAACGAGAACTATCGTAACGGCACCAGCAGCGTAGCCATCCGTCAATCGTCGGCTCACCCTGTGAGCGAGTTCCTCGGCACCTGCGTCATCGTCATCGTTCTCTGGATTGGCGGTTACTTCATCCTCACCGAAGAGGTGATGAATGCCAGCGAGTTTATCTACTATCTGGTGATGCTTTACATGGTCATCAACCCCTTGAAGGAGTTCTCTAAGGCCTTCTACAACGTACCTCAGGGTCTTGCCTCCATGGAGCGTATCGATATGATACTCAATGCCGTCAATCCTATTACCGACCCAGTCGAACCTAAAGAACTCAAAAACTTTGAACAGGGTATCGAACTGAAGGATGTAACTTTCCACTACCAGAATAGCGAGATTAACGTCTTGAAGCACGTCAACCTCTCTGTACCTAAGGGCAAGACCATTGCCTTGGTAGGTCAGTCAGGTTCGGGCAAATCGACGTTGGTCGATCTCATCCCCCGCTATCACGACGTATCGGACGGACAGATCACCATCGATGGCAAGGATATCCGCGATGTGCGCATCTGTGACCTTCGCGCCTTGATAGGAAACGTCAATCAGGAGGCAATCCTCTTCAACGATACCATCTTCAACAACATCACCTTCGGCGTAGAGAATGCGACCATGGAGGAGGTCATTGCCGCTGCCAAGATTGCCAATGCGCACGACTTCATCATGGAGATGCCCGATGGCTACAACACCTGCATCGGTGACCGTGGTGGACGTCTCTCGGGGGGTCAGCGTCAACGTATCTCCATCGCCCGCGCCATCCTCAAGAACCCTCCTATCCTCATCCTTGACGAAGCAACCTCGGCTCTCGATACCGAATCGGAGCGCCTCGTTCAGGAGGCTTTGGAGCGCCTCATGAAGTCGCGTACCACCATCGCCATCGCACACCGTCTCTCGACCATCAAGAATGCCGACGAGATCTGTGTCCTCTACGAAGGCGAAATCGTGGAACGTGGTACCCACGAGGAACTTATCGCCAAGAATGGCTACTACAAGAAGTTGAATGATATGCAGTCGTTATAAAGACTCACCCCCCTTACCCCCTCCCGTTATATAGGGAGGGGGAGTAATTTGAAAAGAAGGACGAGGGAACTCGCTTAAACTCTGGTTCAACACTACTCCACCAATAATATGAAGTACGGGAAAACTCTATTTCTCCATTAAACTCTGCGAGAAATAAAACCGTGCCAGCCAGAGCATTTGTCCCTGTCACTTCCTTTTCACTCCCTTGTCACTCCCCTTAAAAGCCTTCCAAAAAAAATGCGAATCGATATTATCACGGTTTTACCCGAGCTACTCGATAGCCCACTCAATCAAAGTATATTGAAACGGGCACAGGCCAAAGGATTGGTCGAAATACATGTACATAACCTCCGAGATTGGAGCACCGACGAAAAACGCCGTAGCGTGGATGACTATGCCTTCGGTGGAAGTGCCGGCATGGTGATGCAATGCGAACCTATCGACCGTTGCATCTCCGAACTCAAGAGCCAACGCCACTACGACGAGGTCATCTTCGTCACTCCCGATGGCGAAACGTTCAATCAGCACATGGCCAACGACTTGTCTATGTGCGACAATCTTATCATCCTGTGCGGGCACTATAAGGGTATCGACCAACGCGTCCGCGAACATCTCATCACCAAGGAAATTACCATCGGCGACTATGTCCTGACGGGTGGAGAACTCCCTGCCGCAATCATCACCGATGCCGTGGTGCGCGTCATCCCGGGCGCCATCGGAGACGAGCAATCGGCCCTCTCCGATTCCTTCCAGGACGACCTCCTCGCCCCACCTGTCTATACCCGTCCTTCAGAATACACCTTCCAGGATGGCACCGTTGCCTCCGTTCCCGAAATCCTTCTCTCAGGGCACGAACGCAAGATTCGTGAGTGGGAACACGACATGGCCGTGGAGCGCACCCAGAGGCTAAGGCCGGATTTGTTGGAAGAATAAGGAGGACTCTCCCCGACCTTGCCCCTCGGCTAAAGCCTCGTCTTCTCGCAGAAGGTTATCAACCTTCTGCTGCGAGGACCCTACAAGGGAGGGAGAGTAAAAAATAGAACCAGCTAGCAATAAATTATAGAAAACCTTTTGACCTCCCGTTCTATTTATAGATTCCCCCTCCCTCATAGGGAGGGTCGGGGAGAGTCCCTTGATTTATTATGTACACTATAGACGATTTTAACAACCGAGACATCAACGATCAGGCGAGCCTTACCCAAGCACTCGCTTGGGCCTCCATGAAATATTATATTGAGAATGACCCTCCCATGTCCGACTTTGAGTTCGACATGGAGTTCAAGCAGTTACAACGTCTGGAGGCCGAAAGTGGCATCGTGATGGAAGGAAGTCCCACGCAACGTGTCGGCTCGGATATCCAAGGTGGTTTCGAGAAGCATCGGCACATCATACCGATGCAGAGTATCGAGAATGTCTATAGCGACGAAGAATTGCAAGAGTGGTTGGCAACGACCAGCCGCCAGTTGCAACAGGCCTTCCCCGGAGAAACTATCTCCTACACCTACGAACCGAAGTATGACGGCCTCTCCATCTCGCTCATCTATACCGACGGAATCCTGACCGATGCCGTGACACGCGGCAACCAGATTGAAGGAGAGAGCGTCATTGCCAATGTCAAGACCATCATCAATGTACCTCAATCGTTGCCTAAACTTCCCCGACCCGAGCATGCTGCTCCTGGATGGATCTTTGAAGTGCGCGGCGAAGTGCTGATGCCACAAGGATCGTTCGACCGACTGAACAAAGAGAAGGAGGCCAATGGAGAGAAGCCTTTTGCCAACAAACGTAACGCAGCATCGGGTAGCCTCAAACAACTTGACCCCAAGGTAACGGCACGTCGCGGATTGATAGTCAATGCCTATGCAGCTTACTCCACCGACGAGGAGTGGCAACGCACTTACATGCCATCACAGGAGGCGACATTGGCTCTGCTGGATACCCTTGGGTTCTCGCGCTTCAATCCCGCCTCCATCGGTGCCAAGGCAAGTTATCCTTACACCTCTGCCGACCTCTTCGGCGACGGTAACCAAGAACTGTCGGACGCCATCAATCGGTTCAACGAGATTCGTACCTCACACCAACTTCCCTACGATTGCGATGGTGTGGTGGTCAAAGTAAACCTCCGTCGCCATCAGGAATATTTGGGCCTCAACACCACCTTCCCCAACTGGTGCAAGGCACGCAAGTTCCCCCAAGAGGCACAAAGCACGCAGATACTCGACGTAACCTTCCAAGTAGGCATGACGGGTCACATCACTCCGGTGGCAGAACTCAATCCGACGGCCATAGGGGGTAGCATCGTCTCGCGCGCCACATTGAACAACGAGAGTTACATCCGCCAACTCAACCTCTCCATCGGTAGTTATGTCTTCGTCCAAAAAGCTGGCGAAGTCATTCCGCAAGTAACCGGATTGGACGAAGTGCGCAATTCTGCCGAAGTGCTCGAAACGCGTCCTATCTCCTTCCCGACCGCCTGTCCTTGTTGCCATACTCCCTTGCAACGCAAAGGAGAATACTGGATTTGTCCTAACCACCATTGCAAGGAGCAAGCCATCCAACGTCTGGAATACTGGTGCAGCAAGGATTGCGCCAACATCAAGGGATTAGGTCCGGAGGTGTTGGCCGACCTCTACGACCAGCTCAACATCGCCTCAGTCAACGACCTCTATCGCGTCTTCTGTCTGGAGGCGCAGTACTTTGTAGCCGACATCTTCTGCTCCGATTACAATGCCCATTTGCAACAGGAGTTGGGCGAAGGCTATGCCGACAAGAAGATTGCGCTCATTCTGGATGGCGTACAACAAAGTGTGCAGACCTTGACCCTCGACCGCATCATCGGTGGATTGGGCATTGACGGTGTGGGCAAAATCACGGGCCGACTCTTGGCCGAACATTTCGGTTCGCTCGATGCCTTCCGACATGCCACGTTGGAGGAACTCCTTCTCATTGAAGGCATTGGCGAGACGATGGCCAAGAACATCCTCGATGCCGATTTGTCCGACTACTCCTGTCTCTGGGAAGGCAATCTTGCTTTCAATACCATCTATCAAACCGCCGAGAAGTTAAGTTCCTCCTTAGAGGGATTGACCGTTATCTTCACCGGAACGAGTGCTCGCTTCAAACGCGACGAAATTAAGGAGTTCTTCATGGGACACGGTGCAAAATATGTCGGCTCCGTCTCGGGCAAAGTGAACTACGTCATCACGGGCGATGCCCCAGGACAAAACAAGTTGGACAAGGCCAAGCAACTGGGCGTCGAGGTTATCTCCGAACAGGATTTCTATGCCAAGTTCAACCTATAATCCTTGAAAGCATATCATCCTGACCGCAAGGATGGATGAATGACGATTAAACTCCTCCCCGTGAGGAGTTTTTTGTTTTCGTTTTTTTGTTTTCGTTACGAAGTTTTTCGTTTTCGTTTTTTGGTTTGTTACGAAGAAGTTCGTAACAAAACCAAAAAGACCTCACAGTTTCTCAACTCCGAGGCCCTTCAAAAACATTACTAACAAAAACATTCGGTTTTAAATTACCGCAAAGGTAACAGATTTTTCAAGACACTCCAAATTTTTAGCAAAAAAAAATTAAAAAACCTTAATATTTTCTTATTATTATGCAAAAATCGCCTATGCCTCCCCTTTTCTAAGGGAACTGATATAGGCGCAGGAGCATACAGAAAGGCCATATACCTCGAAATGTAGTCGAAGTACATGGCCCAATTTGTTTCTTTTCCGACAACCCAAATGGGTTTCGGGGGATTTAATTCTTGAACGAATGTATCGGCGCTGGAATACGTCCTCCGCGATTGACAAAGACGTCGCAAGCGAACTTGTTGACAGGCATGATAGGCGCATAACCCAACAAACCGCCGAACTCCACAGTATCACCCACTTTCTTGCCCACCACAGGGATGACACGGACCGCCGTGGTCTTCTGGTTGACCATACCGATAGCAGCTTCGTCGGCAATGATGCCCGCAATGGAAGTGGCAGGAGTATCGCCCGGAATGGCAATCATATCCAATCCGACGGAGCAGACGCAGGTCATGGCTTCGAGTTTCTCGATGGTCAATGCACCAGCCAGCACCGAGTCAATCATACCTTGGTCCTCGCTGACAGGGATGAAGGCGCCACTCAAGCCACCCACATACGAGCTGGCCATGACACCACCTTTCTTCACCTGGTCATTGAGCAAAGCCAAAGCCGCAGTAGTACCAGGCGCACCGACACGCTCCAATCCGATGCTTTGCAAGATGTCGGCCACGCTATCGCCCACCGCTGGGGTTGGAGCAAGGCTCAAGTCAATAATACCGAAAGGAACTCCCAATCGGCGCGATGCCTCCTGGGCCACAAGTTGTCCGACGCGCGTAATCTTGAAAGCGGTCTTCTTGATCGACTCGCAAAGCACCTCGAAGTTCGTTCCTTCGGGCAAGTTCTCCAACACGTATTTCACTACGCCAGGACCGCTTACGCCTACATTGATGATGGCATCGGCCTCACTCACACCATGGAATGCACCTGCCATGAAGGGGTTATCGTCCGGTGCATTACAGAGCACAACGAGTTTGGCACAACCCAACGAATCCTTCTCCCGGGTGGCCTCGGCCGTCTGTTTGATGATGTCGCCCATCAGACGCACCGCATCCATGTTGATGCCCGTCTTGGTCGAACCCACATTGACCGATGCGCAAATCAGTTCCGTCTCCCGCATGGCTTGTGGAATGGAGCGAATCAACAGTTCGTCGGCAGGGGTCATACCTTTCTGCACCGTAGCGCTGAATCCGCCAATGAAGTTCACACCCACCTCATGAGCCGCCTTGTCAAGGGTCTTGGCTATCTGCACAAAGTCCTGTGGTGTCTTGCAGCAGGAGGCACCGACGATAGCGGCTGGCGTGATGGAAATGCGCTTGTTGACAATCGGGATACCATATTCCCGACTGATGTCCTCGCCCGTACGCACCAAGTTCGAAGCCAAACGCAAGATCTTCTGATAGATATTCTGGCAAGTCTGCTGGACGCTATCGGTGGCACAATCCAGCAAAGAGATACCCATGGTGATGGTGCGCACATCCAGGTTCTCTTGCTCAATCATCTTGTTGGTCTCCAGGACCTCACTGATATTTATCATATACGATGCATTTTATCGAAGATTTCCTCTTTCTGACACTTCACCTGTACGCCTTTCTGCTCTCCGATGGCATTCAGGCCCTCTCGGAGTTCATCGAAGGCGACTGTACAATTCTTTATATCAACAATCATCATCATATTGAAATACTCCTGCACAATGGTCTGCGAGATGTCGAGGATATTGACCTGTTTGTCGGCCAGATAGGTACATACGGAAGCGATGATACCCACGGTATCCTTTCCGACTACGGTGATAATGATTCTGTTCATTGTTTTAAGTGTTTATGATCTTTGGGATAGAATAGAAGCTAAATCGAATCGATTTCGGGCGCAAAGGTACAGAAATATTCCGAATACTCCAAGTTTCCATTATAAAATGAAAGCAAAAGGGCTTTATTTTTGTCTTTTCGATGCCTCTATGAGCCGATAGGCGATACTGCCGGGCTTGGGCGAAGCGGGACAATGCTCGGGGTCGAACCATTGGGCATCGGCTATCTCCTCGGCTTGCAGGTTGATGTCACCCCCATCGTAATCGGCATTGAAAGCCAGCATCAACTGGGAGGGGAAGGGCCAACTCTGACTACCGAAATAACGGATGTTCTTCACCCGGATGTGGGTCTCCTCCATGATCTCGCGCTCGACGGCTTGTTCAATGGTCTCTCCTGCTTCGACAAAACCTGCGATGCAGGCATAGATGTCTTGGTTGCGTTGCACATGCTTTGCCAACAGTATCTTGCCCTCCCGATGCACCAAGACGATGACGCATGGTTCTATCCTCGGGAAGATGATCTGTCCGCAATCGGGACAAACACGGGCGGTCTGTTTCTCATCATCTTTCAACTGGGCACCACATCGACCGCAATACTGGGTCATCTGCCGCCACTCCAACAACGCCTTAGCACGTGATACTTGTCCAACGTCCTCTGCCGAATGGGTGGCAATATAGGCTCGAATAGGTAGTCGCACATATCCTGCGGGCAGATGCTCCAAATCCTGAAGGTTCAACACTTCAATCTCGTTGCTCGCTTCCGAAAATCGTTCTACGACGACTCCCTCTTGGGCAATAAGGTTCAAGTCCTGGATGTCCAACTCTTGCTCACCATCGCTTTTCAAGACCATCTCGCGGCCTTTCAATACATAATACTTCACCATAAATCAATAATAATCACTTGTGGAATGTTCAAAAAATAGATGCCCCTCGCTCACCGACCGCCTTAGGTTCTCCTCTTGCGAATACCTCGCCCAGACGTGGCGCTATCGATTGGGTTTCGATTGGGTATTGATTAGAGCTTGCATTTTGACGAAACCGAAACAATACCGAACTGATACCAAACTATTACCCAAACCTCACCGTTTGCAAACCCCTGCACAACGGCAACGGTGGATCATAAGTCGATGCATATCGGATGCCCTGAGAAGGGGAAAAAAATTATCGTTATGAAGGGGAATGAAAGAAGCCGTTAAAAAGTAATTTAATAAACTTATGATCAAGGCATCAAAAGATAATCAAGGAACAAAGCCTTTGACAACAAATTGTATCGTCCTTGTCACTTCTCTGTCACTTCCTTGTCACTTCCATTAAAATCCTTTTACTCTCAAAACGCGACAAAATCAGAAAACAATCTATAGATGTCTTCAAACGACACTTCGGCCTTGGGGTCAAACTCGTCGGTCTGCATGTATTGCAGGACGGAACTCAACAACTGACGGGCCACGATGCGTCGGTCGGGTTTCGAAGTGAGGTCCAAGTTCGTCATCAACAGACGTCCCTTGCCTACACGCACCTCGAACATCATGCCCATGCGGAGGTTGCGGTAGCTATTGTCGATAGATTGAACCAAAGGCTGAATGGGTTGCGGCATACGGTTCAACACCATCGGATAGGTACGACTGATCAACTCCCACCATTGCACGTCGCTATGGTATTCGGTCGGGAAATGACGGAAAGCGGGATGTTGGTTTTGTATCAACAAGCCGTGCGTCGAAGAGGAATACTTCGGCATCCAGAGGTGGTTCCAGAACTCGGGCAACAGACGTTGGTCGATGCTACGCCCGTAATTGACCTGGTTGAAACCAATCATGAGCACCTTGCCGCCCCGCTCCAACGTCTGTTTGGCCCGATTGTCGGGCACGTTGGTGACATACACCTCTCCGGCATCAACGTTGGGCGCATCAGGATAAACCCAGATGTTCCAGTCGTTACGGAACGTGTCCACCTCCACCTGGAGGTTCAACTGGGCCGCATCGTCCAAAGGGAGGTCGGCCAGCGCTATCTTCTCTTCGGCAAAGACTTGTCCGCCGCCCCACACGAAGTCCCTCGGGGCATAGCTCTTCTGAATCAACACGCGGCCATCCTTGTGGCGCAAGGTGAAGCGGCTGGGCACTTGGTGCAACTCCCCGATGCCGTAGTTGGACAACTCCAAGCTGAACTTCAAGGTATCCTTCGTGGCATAGACAAATCGCTTGGTACGCATCAGGGGGACGACTTCGCCCGCCCATTGCAACCACTCCTGGGGTGTGACATATCCCTTCGGGTCACCAAAGACGTTCAGAACCCCCTCATTGGCAACGCCTTGACCTGTATAGTCGGTCAATGCCTGGAGGTTGTAGCCGCCATAGTTCGGGGTGCGGCGCAGACGCTCCAGTTCGTGCTTGTAGCAGATGACCTGCAAGCGGCCGGATGCCATCAGGAACGAGTCGGCCTGTGCCAGCAAACCATGGGCACTCAATCCATCGCGTGCCAGAATCAGGTTGCTCGGTTTCATCAATCCCGTGTATTTCGGGATGTCGCCAATGGGCGAATAGCTGCACCACTGACCCACCTCGTGGCCGATGAAGGGCACGCGCATGGTATCGACAGCGGCAGAGAAGTCGGTCATGCTCTCGGGCTGACGTCGGTGCCAATCCAATCCGCGTAATCCGGCACGCACATGTAATTGGTTGGCTGGACACCACGGCCAACTGCCTCCCACCGAGAAGGCGAAATAAAGGTGACGTGGATCTCGGCTCTTTTGTTGCTCCACCCATTCCTCTGCATACTTCACCCAATCTCGGCCTTTCGGTTCATTACCTGCCGCCAACATCAGGAAAGAGGGGTGATTGCCATAGGCCTGCAGGATCTGGTCGGCCTCCTGCGAGATGTACCGCGCCGTCTCGTTATCCTTTTTCAAATAGACGTCGTGGTTCGGCCAGGAGGAACATTCCACCTGAAGATAGATGCCCAAACTATCGGCGGCTCGGAAAGCGGCTTCGGGAGGACACCAACTATGGAAACGCACCAAATTGGTGCCCCAAGTCTTCAACTTCTGAAGATACTGTATCCAATAGTCCTCATCCATAGGCGGATAACCCGTCAAGGGGAATTGTGCCCCATCCACGGTGCCGCGCAAATATACACGACGCCCATTGACCCGACACCAATGTTCGTCGCACGACACTTCCCTCATACCGAAGGTCGTACTGTATTCGTCCAAGGTCTTTCCACGCTTTGTTTGGAGCCGAACACGCAGGTGATAAAGGTTAGGTTGATGGCCGTCCCAGAGTCGGGTCAAGCCCTCCAGACGGACGCGGCACTCCTGGCTATCTTCCTTCAATTCAATATTTTGCTCCACACGACCAGCCTCCGTCTCCAACTGGAGGCGCACTTTCTCTGCCTTACCTGCCCCTTTGCCCAAACGGCAAACCACCTCGGCTTGCTGGGTCGAAACGTCTGGATAAATCTGCAAGGCATCCGTATAGAGACAAGTCTGGGGCTGGAGGATGATTCTGGCTTGGCCGATGAATCCGTTCCAGTTGCCCTGGTCGTTGTCGCTCACGCTGTAGGAATTGCTTCCTACGGGCACGTTTGCCAGTCGGTTGTCTATGTGTATCTTGATTTCGTTATCTTGTCCGGCCTTCAACAACCCCGTCACATCGTAACGATGCGGAGCGCCCAAACTTCGGCATCCCAAACCCACTTGTTCGGAACGGTACAAACTAATGGCCTCTTCCCCATTCACCCAGACATGGCTCACAATGTGCACACGCTCCAACTCCAACGTGGCACGTTGCAATGTTGCATCTTTGGGTACGAAGACATGCTGGACGTACTCCTCTTCGCCCACGAAGTAGCTCTTGGGAGTCATGAAATAGGGAAAAAGGAAAAGACTATCGGTACGATACTTGGCGAATGCCTTGCTCTTATAGTAGGAAGAGTCATACGAGGTGTAGGTCCACCTAGTATCTACATTAGGTGCCGTCGCATGCTGTGATAAGCAGAAGCCCGACAGAGTTATCTCCTGTCGGGCCTGCATATTACAGATTAGCGATAGACAAAATATGACGACTAACAAACGTTGCATATATATCGTCTTTCGACTAAAGATAGATTAAAGTTCAATGGTTTGACCATTTCCATTTTCGTTCTCCCAGTCAGCAACTGTGACTGAGAAGGTCATAGCTTTCGTCTTAGGATTGAGTTTAATGGTAATGATATTTCTGTATCCCTGACGAACTTCAAAGGTTTTCGTTCCTTGTGCTTCAATGTCTATGTTTGGTGAATTATTTCCATAATCGTCTACAGCATATCCAGTTGACAACCAATCACCAGAAGGACCTTGGTCTGCAATCGGAATGAGATATTTCATACTTAAAGAACAAGTACCAGGAACGACCATCAGTTTGGCATATACGTCATCGTCAGTATATTCACTCTGCAAAGGAACCTTTGTTTCTCCCTGCTGTACATTACCGCTAATATTTAATTCAGCTTCGTCAAGGGCATAAACAACTGTCTCACTTTCGTCAACGAAAGTAGTATCACCCATGATTAACGACTGACTTTTTGGAGCAGTAATTTTCACACCACCTACATAGTAATCATAACCAGCTTCTGCACCAACAATGCGTACTTCTACTTGTGCCAGAATGTGAGCAAAATTCAATGCTACGTTACCGTTAGCAGTATTATAGCTTGAAGTATCGTTTGCAATCATGTAGTCATTTTCTCCGGAAGTCAAATCGAAGCCACTCAAGACCTTACCATAATCGCCGGTTTGCGTAATGGAGAAATTATCATCCTGGCCACTAGCAGAATAGACGGCATAGAATTGAACTTCCTGATTCAGGTCAGTTGACCATTGCAATTGCTGACCAGACATAACCCAACCATCATTTTCATCAAAAGTCATGAAGCCTTTCACTTGCTCCTCTTTACCTTCGACTAAAACAGTTTGATCGGTAAACAGATAGAAGCCATTTTCTTCAATACTTGCATTCGATGCCTCTTCTGCTTCTACAAGCGCACGAGTAGCACCAGGAACATAAGTCTGGAAATTCATTGTCTTTGGCCCATCAGTCTTTAGGTCGTGATTTTCAACGATTTCGTTGTTTGAGCAACTGCTCAAAACGAGAACTGCGCTAGCAGTAAGTAATAAATAGTTTTTCATAACACTAAAATTTGTGATTTTTATATTTTGATTAATGCAAAAATATCATAAATTAATATCAATCACTTTTACGCTATCCCATTTAGCGACAGAGATACCTTCTGTCGAAATGTTCATTCTGAGCACTATCGTGCCATCTTGCTCGACATGGGTCTGGTCTCTATCCCCATCCTCAACAGACGTATCTGCTTTACCGGACACGAAGTTGTAGCCATCTCGGTTGCCGCTCATCACATCATCATCCATTTTGCGCAAGGGCTCGGTCATGTCAATTGCCACTTGACCTAAATCTTCTCCATTTGACTTGAAATGAAGCGAAAGAATCTGACGGGGCTCTTCTTCCTCGGTAACGGCACGGGACGCACTTTTCTTCTTGGGCAAACCAAAGGTTCCGAACTTGGTGGTGAGCTTACCAGGTTTCTTTTCCTCTTTAGCCACTTCAATCTTCCAATCGGATGGCTCTAACTTCTGGTCGAACACCTCTTCCATCGGCTCCAAATCAAGAAGGGTCACACCTTTAGAAAGGTTGGTCAACGTACCAGTCACCTCCACCGTAGGAGTCAGACCTATCACATACAAGTCCATCTGCATCGGCTTGATAGGCGGTTGGGGCATCAACACGGACTCGTTGTTGTATCCTCGGGTTCCTCCATGCTTGACAGAGGCAAGCGTAGCAACGGCAAAATCCTCTGGCTGAATCACTAACGTGCTGCCAATGGCGCCATGATACTCCTCTGGGCTCTTGATGGAGACGGAGGCATCATCGAAAGTGTTCAGGTCGAACTTCAACTTGGCGAACTCCTCCTCCGACTGGTTGAAGCAGATGACGGCATAATCGTCATCCGGCAACTCGGCATAGACATGATCGACGTTGTTGGAGTGAAGGTAATAGCAATTCTTTCCCGTAGATGCCACATCCGATGGATAACAGCACAGGGTCACACCCGTCGGCCTTTGCCCTAACTGACTCCAATCAATATAGAAATCCAGTTTGGCCTTGTCGGCATCCGAGTACTCCTCCGGAGGAATAATCTCCCGGAAGTGACAGGACGTCAACAACATTGCGCCTAAAAGATAGTATAATCCTTTTCCAAACATACTCAATTACTTCGTAAAGAACCAGACAAAACTCAGTTCTGCTCTGGTTGGACCATAATAGAGATAGTTGCCAGAATAGTGTTCTACCAAATACTGGCCATCTTTTTTCACGTGATAGTGCTTGTAGGGCGTGTACATGGCTCCAATGCCCAAACCGGCATCGAAACGCCAGTTGTCGCTGATATAGAGGCTATAACCTAAGGACAGGCCTCCATAACAGAAATACTTGTCTCCACGATAGCCCTTGTTGTTTCGAACCCAATCGTAGATACCTCCACCGCCATATATACCAGCGTAAGGACCCGTCATGATGTGGTTGGCATCCGGTGTGCCTCTCCAATAATAACGACCCTCCAAACCAAGACTCAAGATCTTGGTTGTCCTGTGACTATCGTCAGCATCCCACCAGGGGAATATGGCGTCGGCTACAAAGCCCCAATGATTGTTGACATTACACTCAATACCGAGATTGGTCAAATTTAAGGTGTGAAAAGCCATGTTGGTACGAACGCCCCAACGGGTATCATAATCCATTACGACTTCTTTTTCTTTAGATACTTTGGATACATTCTCCTCTTGGCTTTCATCTTGCGCTGAAAGTGTGTTCACCCAAAATAATCCCAATAATGTCACCAATATAGTAAATAAATGTCTCATATTCATCGGCACAAAATTAAGGAATTCTTTTTAATTAACAAGAGTTTTAGGGAAAAATGTTACAAAAACACCTTAATTTTTTTATTTTCGACTTGAAAATGTATGTTTTTGCCACAAAACTCAAGTCCATAGACTCGGTTTTCGTCGTTTTGATAACGCGGACGAGGGTCTTGTGCCAACACTTTTTCGAGGGCAACTAACTTATCGTCAGCGAACAACGCCTCAACCGCCTTATCAAACTCGACTTCCAACGGTTCGGCCTGTTGGGTGTATTCGGCAAATCCGCATTTTGCGTCAGGGTGACTATCGGTGAATGGCAAATAAGGTTTGATGTCGAATATCGGTGTCCCGTTCATCAAGTCTGCCCCTCGAACCCAAACCAGAGGCCCCTCTTCGGTGTCCAGTTCTATCCGATCTATCTCGACGCAAGAGAGTCCGATGGGATTGGGTCGGAAAGGCGAACGTGTCGCAAACACCCCCATACGCGTATTGCCTCCCAATCGAGGCGGACGTACGGTTGGACTCCACTCCGCCCGATGCGCCTCGCTGAAATCCCACAACAACCACAGGTGACTGAATCCCTCCAACCCACGGAATGCATCGGCGATGCGATATTCGGGTTCGAAGACAATACATCCCAACAACTCCGAGACAAGGCCACTCTGCCTCGGAATACCGAACTTACTACCGAAATCGGTGCGGATGTATGCAATTGGTTTCATAAGGAAATGGTTGATTGTCAAATGAATCGGAGTACTCGGATTACCCCGAGTATTCAGAGTATTCAGAATACTCAGAGTCCTCCGCTTTTCTCAGAGCTCCGTCATACCATAGGCGCGGCTCACCTCGTTGTATCGGCGAATCAACGCCTTGGCATTCTTGCACTTAGGGCTCTGGAATCGTTTATAAAGGATAGTACGGATAGCTGCCGCGATGCTGCTATCCTTTCGCTCCTTGTCATTCTGATAGGCTTTCTCGTAATAAGGCAGGGCCAGTTCGTATCGTGGCACGACCACCTCATAGATACGGTCGAACTGACGCGCCTCAATCATGTGGTTCTCCAACTCGATGGCTCGGTTGAAATAGATTCGTCCTAAGGCAGAATAACTTACGAGCAAGGTGGAGTCGTGCAAAATGGCCAACTTATAGACGCCTTCGGCATCTTCTGTTTGCCCCGTTTCGTCCAGGAGTTGTCCCTTCAACTCGATGTTGTGGGCATTGTCTGGCGCATTCTTGATAACCAGATCAATAACCGACAAAGCCTGCTGGTGGTCGTTCTGTGCCAAGTATAGGTTCAACAGGTTCTCGGCAAACCAAGGTTCTGTTGGGAGTACGGCAACGCCATCGCGCAAGGATCGCTCATACCCTACCGTGTCATGCAAAGCCAGATATTCTTTACAGAGTTGCTGGCGCACGCGGTTCGGTTCGATGCCTGTGAATCGGGCTGCCTCCAACTCTTTCACCGCCAAAGGATGGTCTTCGAGCAACACGGCAGTTACGGCGCAGGAATAGATAAGTTGTTGACGGATAGAGTCGATGCGGAACTTCTCGAAGTCGGCCTTCATGGCGGGGTTGCTGTTGGCATAGTCGGTCAACATATCGCAATCCAACGACTCGGATGCTAACTTGAAATAGGTATAAGCCGACTTCCAGTCCTTCTGCTTGAAGTAGTATCCTGCCGTTGCCCGGAAGCCTTGTGTACTTCGGTAAAGTTCGTACGCATTACTTCGCATCTGCTGGAAAGCTTTCGCCGATGGCTGGGAGACACTCTTGGCTATCTTCGGGTCACGGTACATCCGATACGCTTTCGCGTAATACTGGAATCCGGCTGCGGTCGAAGCATAGATGACCTTTTCGTCCATCTTACCGCCCGAAGCAGGTTTATTCCGCTCTGTCTGGAAACAGAGATATTCGGTATTAGCCGCCTGCAAATAGACCTCGGGATTGTTCTTGCCGTAAGGATTCTTGAAAGCATGCGCCAGCGAGTTCCTTGCCGCTGCGAAATTCGGGCTGGTTTTATCGTTCGAGTTGATTCGAGCCTCTTTCAAGTCGCGCTTCAACGAGTCGCGCAGCAACTTCAGCTCTTTCTCGGACGCAGTTCCTTTGGGTATAAGGGGTGCAGCAACAGAACCTGCTGCACGAAAAACTAAACAAAATAAGAGAATAAAATATATACCCGATTTGATGTGCATAAGCAAACGAAAAGCGGTTCTAAAAAGAAGGTAGCCAGACGATTACGCTGGCTACCTTATAGTGAACGGAAAGTCCTGATTACTCCAAACCGTAGGCAGCCATCACCTCAGCTCGCTTGCCAGCCAGTTCCTTGCCCTGTGCTGAATTAGAGCCTAACTTGGCAATCTTACGGCCATACAACTGACGAAGGGCAATACCAACGTTCTTGTCCTTGCGCTCGGTATCGAAGGCATAAGCAGCCTCGTAGTAAGGAAGAGCCTTGTCGTACATAGGTGTAGCCTGACGGTCACCCTCGTCGAACTTCTTCTTGTTGTAGTACTCGTCCTCTACGGCCTGTGCGCGGTTGAAGTAGTAACGGCCCAAGCTTGAATTGACGGAAGCAGAAGTTGGATCCAACTCCAAAGCCTTCTCATAGTACTTCAAAGCCTCGTCAACCTTCTCCTGCTGCTCGAGCAACAGACCCTTGGTGTTGACCAAAGCTGCGTTCGATGGATCGCTCTCGATAGCCTTGTCCAGGAAGACGCTAGCTGAGTTCAAGTCGTTGCGACCGATATAGACATTGATGAGGTTGGTGATGTACCAAGGCTCAGAAGGCAACTTCTGAATGCCCTCCTTCAAGGTATTCTCGAAGGCCAAGGAATCGTCCAAACCATAGTAGTCAAGAGCCAACGACTGGAGCACCTGGTTCAACTGAGTCTGGTCGGTGGTGTGATCCTTCAGGTAGAGAAGCTCCTTGATAGCCTCGGTAGTATCGTTCATCTGATACTGAGCAACCGAGAAGCTGTTCAACGAAAGGTTGTTGATGGTTGAGTCGGCCTTGCATACGGCCAATACAGCAGCAACCTCAGGCTTTGCCTTCTGGCTGTCGATGACTGGAGTATTGAAAGCCACCTTGGCATTACGGAAAGCAGCCAAGCTCTTTGGATAATCCTTGAACTGATAATATACATTACCGATCATGGAGAGACCTGAAGTCTGATTGTAAATCTCGAAAGCACCCTCCTGTGCAGCAGCTACGGCCTTGGCATTGCTACCTACAGCCGCATCGTATGCCTTGCTGTAGTAGTCGAAACCTGCCTGTGCAGCAGCAGCATACTCCTCATACTTTTGGGCAAGGGCAGCCAACTTGAAAGCAGTTGTCTCCACCTGACCAGCGGTGAGATAGAAATCGGCATTGCCCTCGGAAATAGACAACTTGGAAGCATTCTTGATAGCTTCACGAGCCACTTCGATGTTTGGGGTAACACCTTCGCCGAACTGAGAGTTCTTCTTTGCAGTCTTCAGGTAACCGTCGAATTCCTTCTTCATGGCCTTCTTGGCAGCAGCCTCAGCCTTCAGTTGCTCCTTCGTCTTTTCCTGAGCATTGACGTCAACACATGTTGCACCTACCAACAAGAGGGCCAGTGCCGAAAGAATAATCTTCTTCATAGTTTGTGTTTTTTAGATTGGGTTATAAACAAATTATTGATTTTCTTCATTAGACGATGCTTCCGAACCCAAGTTTAAATTCTCGTCACTTGGGAGTGTATCCTCTTCAGCCTCGACATTTTCTTCTTCTTGCTCGCTGATAACGCGACATACGCTGGCAATCGAGTCGTTCTTCTTCGTCAAGTCAATCAACTTGACCCCTTGTGCGGCACGACCCATGATGCGCAAGCCCTGACTGGTCTCGGCATCATACTGACAATGCATTCGGATGGCGATGCCCGACTTATTGATAATCATCAGGTCATCGTTGTCGTTCACCTTCATCAAGGCAATCACAGGGCCTGTCTTATCGGAGATGTTCAACGTCTTGACACCCTTACCGCCTCGACGGGTAATGCGATAACCGGTAATGAAGCTACGCTTGCCATAGCCATTCTCGCTGACAACAAGCACGGAGTCGTTCAATGGATTCTCTTCATCGCTGGTTACAACCTCCTCGGTTTCTGCATTCTCGCTTGCCTCCTCTTCTGGCATGTCGAAGAGATTCTCCAACGAAACTTCCTGATCATTTTCATTCTCGTTCTCGTTGGCACTCTCTTCACCGATTGGAGCACCAGGATAAGGCAATGCTACCATGCCTACAATCTTATCCTCTCCGTCATCGTCCAAACGCATACCACGTACGCCGGTAGCCACACGGCCCATCGTACGGACATTCGTCTCGGGGAAGGTAATGGCGCGACCATTGCGGTTGGCCAAAACGATATGCTGCTTGCCATCGGTCATGACTACCTTGACTACGCGGTCATCCTCCTGCAAGTTGATGGCATTGATACCATTGGCACGTGGACGGCTGTAGGCAGCCAACTTGGTCTTCTTGACAATACCCTTTTCGGTAACGAACACCAGATAGTGGCTATCGTTGAACTCGGCATCGGCAAACGACTCAACCTTGAGGAAGGCAGTTACCTTGTTCGACTCGGAGGTATTGAGCATGTTCTGTATAGCACGACCCTTCTGGTTCTTGGCGAACTCCGGAATGTCATATACTTTCAACCAGAATGCCTGACCCTGCTCCGTAAAGAACATCAGCCAGTTGTGGTTCTTGGCAGCATACATATATTCAATAAAGTCGCTGTCGCGGGTACCTGCACCCTTCGAACCGACACCGCCACGCGCCTGCGCCTTGAAGTCGGACAACTTGGTGCGCTTGATGTAGCCCATGTGACTGATGGTGATGACGACATCATCGTTCGGAATAAAATCCTCGGCATTCAACTGAGCACCGCTGTAGTCAATCAAGGTGCGACGTGCATCGCCATACTTCTCCTTAATCTCAATCAATTCATCCTTAACCACTTTCATACAAAGGGCATCATCGGCCAAAATCTGCTTGAAGTAGTCGATAAGCTTCATCAAGTCCTCATATTGCTGCTTCAACTCCTCGATACGCAAGCCAGTCAACTGGCCCAAGCGCATATCGACAATAGCCTTGGATTGCAACTCGTCGATATTGAAGCGTTTCTCCAATCCTGCCTGTGCATCGGCTGGAGTACGGCTCTCGCGGATGATGCGGACAACCTCGTCGATATTATCGCAAGCAATAATCAAACCCTCCAGGATGTGTGCCTTCTTCTCTGCCTCAGCCAAGTCGAACTTGGTGCGGCGGATAACGACGTTATGACGGTGCTCAACGAAGTAGCGAACCAAATCCTTCAGGTTCAGCAACTTCGGCATTCCCAACGCGTTAGGTGCCTCTGGAATAGGTACGAGGGCGATATTGTTGACGCTGAAATTGCTCTGCAACTCGGTCATCTTATAGAGCTTGTTGAGGATGACGTTTGCGTTCACATCCTTCTTCAACTCTATCACGATGCGCATACCCTGACGGTCCGACTCATCGTTGGCATTGGCAATACCCTCAATCTTCTTCTCGTCGGCCAGGGTGGCGATATGCTTGATTAACTCAGCCTTATTGACGCCGTATGGAATCTCAGTAACAATGATATTGCAATGCTGGCCCTCCGACTCAATCTCGGCCTTGGCGCGAACCACGATTCGGCCACGACCGGTCTCGTATGCCTCCTTGACGCCATCATAGCCATAGATGATACCGCCTGTTGGGAAATCCGGAGCCTTGATATACTCCATCAAACCCTCGACCGTAATCTCTGGATTGTCGATGTAAGCGCAGATGCCGTCAATACACTCGGTCAAGTTGTGGGTAGGCATGTTGGTAGCCATACCTACGGCGATACCGTTAGCACCATTCACCAAGAGGGTTGGGATGCGGGTTGGCAGCACCTTTGGCTCCTTCAGCGTGGCATCGAAGTTATCCATCATATCGACGGTATCCTTCTCAATATCACGGAGCATCTCCTCCGAAATCTTGCTCAGTCGGGCCTCCGTATAACGCATGGCAGCAGGGCTATCGCCATCCACAGAACCGAAGTTTCCTTGACCATCGACCTGCAGGTAACGTAAGTTCCAAGGCTGGGCCATACGGGTCAAAGCACCATAAACGGAACTATCTCCATGTGGGTGGAACTTACCGAGCACCTCACCGACGATACGAGCGCACTTCTTGGTTGGCTTGTCGTAGGTATTGCCAATCTGTTCCATGCCGTAAAGAACTCGACGATGAACCGGCTTGAAGCCGTCGCGAACATCAGGCAAAGCACGTGCGACGATGACCGACATCGAATAGTCGATGTACGATTTGCGCATTTCTTGTTCAATGTTCACATTTATAATGCGGTCATTGTTCTGAATGTTTTCTTCCATTATTTAGTTTACGTATATTTATTACATTTATTTATGCGCGCAAATATACACATTTTTTTTGATGCAGCCAAAGAAAAAGCCCAAAAACTTCGTTTTGGGCTCTATTTTTTCGATGAAATGGATGTCTAAAATTTACATCGCCTTAAAAACACCTAAATAGGCATTCATAATAAAATGCGAATACCACTTATTTATAGCGGATACGTTGGCCGATTCGGAGCGTCTTGCTGGCGCGGATACCATTCAATCGGCAAAGTCGCTCCACGGATGTATGATACTTCCAGGCAATGCCTCCCAGGGTATCTCCCTTCTTCACGCGGTGATAGGCCGCATCGCCCTCTCCCGCCAAACCTTCCTGTACGAGCAAGGCATGTTTCTTCTTGAAGTGATAGAGGTTGTTCTTAGGTTCGAAGGTGTTGAAGTCGAGCAACTCGGCAGGATCCAACGCCACACCCATGAATCGGAACTCCAGATGCAAGTGTGGACCTGTACTTCTACCCGTATTGCCTCCCAAGGCGAGGACTTGTCCCGCCTTGACGGAGTCATTTTTGTTGACCAACTGCTTGGACAAATGTCCATACACCGTCTCCAAACCGTTTGGATGTCGAACCACGAGATACAAGCCATATCCCTTGCGACGCCCTTGGTTCTTGCGGATTCTTACACGGCCATCCCAGGCAACACGTACTGAATCGCCTACAGCCAATCGCAAATCGACGCCCTTGTGCATTCGACGACGACGCCATCCGTAGGGTGAAGTGACCTTGCCACAGATTGGCATGACATAACCACGGAAACTGATGTATTGTGAATCGGGAATGACTGCATCGGATTTTCCTCGCAAAGGATCGACAAAGGCATCATCCCAATCGGAATAGACATCCAGATTGCCATAAGGGTCCTCTTCTTCATCGGCCACGCAAGGTTGCTCAAAAATGGAATCGGACATCATCTGAAACCGAACGGCCTCCTCCTGCTCCTTCATCAACTGTTTGTGCCTGTTCTGGTGCATGTCTGTCACAACGTCCGCCCATACCAATGCAGGGGCAAACAACACCGTCAACAGGGAATATTTCACTAAAATACGATTCATTCTTCAAAAATTTGGCGCAAATATACTGCTTTTTTTGCAGAAATCAAAACAAATAAACTTTTTTTAAGTATATTTGCAGACATCAAACCCTATCGTGACAAGATACTTAATACTTAACTACGATGAAACAAATTGATTATATCACTCAGGGCACCTGCTCTAAAATGATTCACGTCGAACTGGATGACAACGACATCATTCAGCAGGTCTTCTTCCTCGGAGGTTGTAACGGCAACACGCAAGGCATCTGCGCTCTTGTCAAGGGACAGAAGGCGCAACAGGTCATAACTCGCACGCGTGGCATCTCCTGCAATGGTCGTCCGACCTCTTGTCCCGACCAGTTAGCCAACGCCTTGGAGCAATGCCTGGCGCAGTAGGCTCTCCCTTCTATCCTGGTATTATGTACCCACTATCTATAAGAATCATAAGAATAATACGAGCCAGTTATAAGGGTATTACGAACCTATTACAAGAGTATTATCAAGATACTATGAGCCTACTATGAGGGTATTATGAAGGTATTATGAGCCTTTAAGGAAATTACCTCCATCTTTTCCCTCTCCAAGTTGACCGAAAACTTCCTCGTTTATCGAAACAAGAGACGCCCCAAATGGAGCGTCTCTCTTTGTTTCATATCTTACTTTCCTCGGTTCGGCGAGGCTTCGGTCAGCCTTCGGCGATCCTTCGGAAAAGAATCAATCTGGGATAGTGATGTCAATGTTCATCCAACCAGGAATGTGGTACTTCGTACCTGCCTGCATACCCTTCATGAACAACTGGCTTCTCTCTGGGAATGCCTTCTTGTAGTTCTGAATCATAGAGTTGATCTCAGCAGCACGAGAAGGATCGGCGGTCTTGCCCTTCTGAAGTTCCTCTACAGCAGCCATGTAGCAAGTTGAGCGAACGATATTGTCTCCATCAGGGAATACCATCTCGCCTGACTGACGATACATGTCGGCGATGAAGATATATGGATCGGCCGAGGTTCTATCCAACGAAATGCTCTGGCGGCAGAGGTCACGAGCCTTGGCGAAACTCTTCTTGTACTTGTAATACACGTTGGCCTCCAAGAGAATGATATCGGACTTGTCTTCTGGCTGGAAAGCGAAAGTAAGAGCCTCCTCCAGATACTTGATGGCATTGTCCCAATCCTGATTCTTGATAGAGAGCTGTGCCATACCCTTGGCCGATGCGAAGGTAGGTGCCAAAGCGTAAGAATACTCGGAAACTTGGAAATAGAGGTCGGTCTCCTTACCTGCCTTGCTACGACCCAACAACTTAGTTACGTTGTTGAGGAACTGGGCATCCTCCTTCTTCTCCTCCACCTGTGGAGTGAATACAGCAACCAATGTCTCAACATCAGCAGCACCCGACTTGGCAAAGTTATCGGTCAAATTAACCTTCTCTGTTTTGATGAAGTTAATGAACGACAAGCAAGTAGTGGTATCCTTCACAAGCTTCTCGTCGGTTGGCGAAGCAGTAAGCTTCTCTCGATCCGAATCCAAACGCTTGTACCAATTATCCAAAGAGCCATCAATATACTGAGAACCCTTCATATAATTATCAATATACTCGCCCTTGAATGATGGATCAGCAGCGAACTTCTTCTGTGAAACGGAAATCCACTCCACCAAGGCCTTGGCATCAGCCTCATCCTTCAACGTATTCACGCTCTGTGTGAGCCAATTGTAAGCAGAATCAAGATTGGCTGTATTCTTATAGAAACCAAGATAATAGTGTGCCTTGGTGCCCAAAATCTTGGCAGCAGGCGTCTTGGTATCGTTTCCGAAGTACTTGATACGGTTATCGTACAAACCCATCAACTGCTCCAAATAATCTTTGCGAGCCTCCACGTTCTTCTCGCGGATAGCTGCATTGATCATGTTAATCAGGATCTTCTCACCCTGAATGTACAAGTTCTTGTTGTAGTCAGGCACAGTATCGTAAATAGGACGCCAGAACTCATAAGCATCCTTCCATGCCTTTTGTTTTGCATACTCGAAGTAAAGGGAGTTGTTCTCCAACACGGTATTTTCGTTACGACAAACTATGTCATCTTTCGGATTCTGAGCATTTGCTACAGAAGTTCCAGACACAACCATTGCGCCAGCAACGAAATACTTTACTAATGTTTTCATAGATTATATTGGTTAATAAAATTTGACTTCTATTTGTAAATTTGGCATAAGACGTCTTTTGTAAATAAGACCTACAAAAGAACTGTAAGTTTAACAAAGATTTGAAAAATACCCTTTCATTACATCAACCTACTACGATAGAACATCATTTCATTGAAGGTAATGCCCATAGTCAAACTCACGTGATTCTCTTTGATAAAAGAGCTCTGCTTCGGCTGTACATGCGTATAGGAAACAGAGAAGTTGAAAGTACTTCTTCGGCTCTTGCCCACCGGCATACCGATACCGCAAGAGGCAGAATACTCTTTCATGTCAATGGCCTTGACGTAATTGTTCTTGACCGACACTCCTGCTCGATACAGACATGTATGGAAATAATTCTGAGCGTATAGCTTTGGTCGGTATTCTATGCCCAACGCCAAACGATTGACATCCTGATAGGAACTTTCGCTCTTGGCCAACTCGTCACTCAAACCAGTCACATCCGACCATCGCTCCATACAATATTCTGCCGTTACATTCAGTTTTCGGTCAATCTGATAGCATACACCTACACCATATTTGCTTGGAGCAGAGAGACTGATACGCATCGTATTATTGAGCGTATCCTTGGAACCAATCTTAGCACCCGTCTCCACATCGCAACCAATGTGAGTACGAGGAGAATAGGTTACGCCATAAATCATCCTCTTTCCGGGGACAATCTGTTTGGTGAACTGTGCGCCTAATGTCAAGTCCCATCCGATGCAGGAATAAGACTTCACATCATAAACCGACACGCCTTGACCCGAGTTAATCACCATGTTGCCATCGTGCTCTACAGAACCGCAGATATAGCCTGCCGTAGCACCTAAGTCCAAGCGCATCGTACGCTTCTTGATAGGATTCCAAGCCATGGAGAGTTGGAAATGCTGCAAACCGCCATTACCCAGATGCCTCTTTGTCGTGGACAAGGTGTCATTGGTAACCAGCGTATTGTCAATCTTCTCTTTGGACAAATATCCATACTCATACCCCACCATGGAATAAGGCATGTAGGAGATGGCTCCTGCGAAACGATTCCACAAGGGAAAATGGAACGTCAAGTAACTGAAACCTGCATTCCAATCATTCGCACTCGCACCATTCTCTTTCAGGGTGTACCATTCGGCATCCAATGCCGTATCAAACAACATCGTCAAGGTATCGATGCCCGTCAACGATGCTGGATTGTACAAATTGGTATAGAGATTGGTACGCAGAGCAATGCCAACATCCCCCATACCGCGAGTGCTGGCATTACCCACCGTTCCCATCTTTCCAAAACCATAACGGGTATATGGAGAAGAGGTCAAATTACTCGGATTGCTATTACCATCCTGCGCCAAGACCTGAGGCGCGCCCAGAGTCACTGATGACGCAACAATCAAAGACAAAGCGAGGTTCTTCTGTATAGTCATTTTGTTTGTTATCGTGCAAATAGAACGTGCAAAAATACTAATTTATATTCAAAAATCCAAATTTTTTAATGAATTTTAAGGATTAGTGTTGCACAATGCCCCATTATTCCCACTCAATCGTTGACGGTGGTTTGGAAGAGATGTCATAGCATACGCGGTTGACTCCCTTGACCTTATTGATAATTTCGTTCGACACATTGGCCATGAAATCGTAAGGCAGGTGTGCCCAATCGGCGGTCATCGCATCGGTCGAAGTTACGGCACGGAGTGCAACTGGATGCTCGTATGTACGCTCATCACCCATCACACCTACACTACGGACAGTCGAAAGCAAAACAGTTCCTGCCTGCCAGATCTGGTCGTAAAGGCTTACCTCAATCTCGCCATCTTTCATGTTGGCAGGAACTCCAGCCGCCAATACGCGACGAGCCTCCTCGCCGGACAATTTCACTTTATAGTTGCGCAAGCCACGGATGTAGATATCATCGGCCTCCTGAAGTATGCGGACTTTCTCTCGGGTAATGTCACCCAAGATACGAACAGCAAGGCCGGGGCCCGGGAAAGGATGACGGGTAATGAGATGTTCTGGCATACCCAATTGACGTCCTACACGACGCACTTCGTCCTTGAAGAGCCACTTGAGCGGTTCACAAAGCGACAAGTGCATCTCCTTGGGCAGACCGCCCACATTGTGATGGCTCTTGATAACCTTACCCGTGATATTCAACGACTCGATACGGTCAGGATAGATAGTACCCTGTGCCAACCACTTGGCATCCTTAATCTTCTGTGCTTCCGCATTGAACACCTCCACGAAATCGCGACCGATAATCTTGCGCTTCTTCTCTGGATCGGTCTCTCCTGCCAAATCGGCAAAGAACTTCTCCGAAGCATCCACACCGATGACATTCAAACCGAGACACTCATAGTCGTGCATCACATCGGTGAACTCGTTCTTTCGCAACATGCCATGATCCACAAAGATACAGGTTAGGTTCTTTCCGATAGCACGATTGAGCAACACAGCAGCTACGGAACTATCGACACCACCTGACAGACCTAAGATTACTCGGTCATTGCCCAACTGAGCCTTCAACTCAGCAACGGTTGCATCCACGAACGAAGCTGCACTCCAATCCTGCTTTGAACCACAGATATTGACCACGAAGTTCTTCAACAACTGAGTTCCCTGTACTGAATGGAACACCTCCGGATGGAACTGTACCGCCCAAACGGGCTGCTTGGTGCTGGCGTATGCCGCATATTTCACATTAGCCGTCGAAGCAATACACTCAAATCCTTCTGGAATAGCCGTGATGGTATCGCCATGGCTCATCCACACCTGACTATTGTCGTCAAAACCGGCGAAAAGAGCATTCTGCTTGTTGATGAACTGCAAGTTGGCACGACCATATTCTCGCGTGTTCGTCTTTTCGACCTTACCTCCATTGGAGTAGCTGATGAATTGGGCACCATAGCAGATACCCAACACGGGGACCTTGCCGACGAACTGACTCAAATCGACCTTAAACGCCTCAGGGTCATGCACGCTGTAGGGTGATCCCGACAGGATAACGCCAATGACACTCTCATCCCCTTGCGGGAACTTGTTGTAAGGAAGAATCTCACAGAATGTATCGAGTTCACGAACACGACGGCCAATCAACTGGGTCGTCTGCGAACCAAAATCGAGAATAATGATCTTCTGTTGCATCTCGTAACTTTTTATGTTGTGAAATAGATTAAATGCAAGTTCTCTGGAGGAACTACTCCTGTGCCCGTTTCAAGACAGAATAGGCTTGTGAGAGACCCAACTCTCCTGCCTTGGACAAATCCGTCAACCCCGCCTTGGTCTTTCCCTGTCGCAACAATATCAATCCGCGATTGAAATAGGCTTCAGCAAAGTTCGGATATATCTTGATGGCTTGGTTCAAATCCTCTAAGGCGGCATCCAGATTGTTCAACTTGGCCGAAATGAAGGCTCGATTATAATAGGCATAGACAAATTGAGGATCCAATTCGATAACCTTATCCAAGTCGTGCATAGCCAATTCGCATTCAGCGCGACGGACTCTTGCCTGATGTTCCATCTCCAAGCGTGCCCGTTCTTGGGCGGTCATGGTACCGCTATTGATGCGGATACTGATGTTACTGCTTTGCACCGAAGCGGCTTGTTGACTGCCTACGGCCATCAATGCCGTATTCTTCAATTCGTCATCGTCATATCCTCTACCACCGACGGCATGGGCCTTCTCGTCCACCTCCAATTGCCGGAAGCGCAATACGGCACGATTGAAATAGGCCAAGATAAAGTTATCCTTTCGGAGCAGCACCTCATTGAGATCCACGATGGCACTTTGATAATCCTGAACGAGCATGTAATCCATGCTTCGGCCAAAGAAGGAAATCACGTTGCCTCCATTCACGCCAATCAAGCGACTGTAATCATCTATGCTTGAGAAATGGGCTTTCACCTGTGATTGGGTCAGCATCGGTTCCTGACAGACGCACTTCAATCGTCGGCTCAACAATCCTGCCCGATTGAAATCGCTGAGATTCTTCTCAAAGAAAATCAACTGACGGGTCTCGTCCATCTTCTCGTAGTAGGTCAAGACGAAGAGCGGTTGCAACTCGACGCTGCTCTTGCGATCCTGCACTCGACCACGCGAACCGCCACCATAGCGCTGACTATCTTCACTAATATTGCTCACCATCAAGCGATTGAACTTACGGATATTCTTCTCGCTCTCCTTACGAGTCTTGTCATCGTCGGTGAGTTCTGCATCCTCATCTTCGGAGGCTTTCATCTCCTCGATGCTCTTACCAGCGGCCTTGGCGGCTTTTTCACGGGCCTCTCGTTCGGTCTTCAAGCGGTTCTGCACAGCAAATGCTAACTTGTAATCCTCGTCGGCCTTAGCACCCTTGCCCAATTTACGCCATGCCTCACTACGGGCATATAGCACAGGGAAATAATTGGGATGCTGCCCATATACCAAGGAATAATCCTCGATAGCACCTTCCAAGTCACCTACTTCATCTCGTAAGAGTGCTCGATTGTAGATGGCAAAAGTGTTGTCTGGCTCCCGAGCAATGACGGCAGAGAAATCCTCGATGGCTCGGTTTCGGTCTCCTACCTGAGCACGGAGAAGTCCTCGGTTATAGTATCCCACCGTACTGTTCGGATCCAATTCCAAGGCCAAGTCATAATCCTTGACAGCATCATTCAAGTTGTCCAGGTTATAGCGAACCAATGCACGGTTGATATAGAACGAAGGTTGCTCTGGATCCAAACGGATTGCCATATTGATATCGGCGAAAGCCTCCTGATGCCGCCCCTGCTGCTCCAAGAGCATACTGCGCAAGGCAAACGAGTAGGCCGAACCCTTGTCCAACTGAATGGTCTTGTCAAGCAGTTGTAGTGCCATCACGCTGTCCCCCTGCTCCATCTTCATCTGAGCTCGGTTCAAGTAAACCGTCGGCTCGTTCGGGAAGAGAGACTCGAAATGGGCGAAGCAACTGTCCGCCTTGGCATAGTCCTTCTTCATGGCGTATGTCACAGCCAATGAACGCAGGAAAGTCTTGTTTTCGGGTTGCTCCTTGAGGCCTGCCTCGAAATCGGCAATAGCAGCATCATACTCCCGCAAATTCTGTCGGGCTATACCTCTCACCTGCCGAGCGGTTGTGATGAACGGATTTCGCTCCAGACAGGCAGTAGCATCCTGCATAGCGCCCAGATAATCATCCAGATAAATCTTGGCAATACTCCTATACAGATAGGGTTCCGGCAAGTAGGGTTTCACTCCTATTACCTCATTAAAATACTGTATAGAGAGAACATAATCCTCAAAATAGAGCGCATTACGTCCTATGGCCAACACGCGGTCCGTATTGATCTGCGACCAAGCACAGGTCAAAGGCAACCAGCCGAGCAACAAGAGGACAGCAATGCGCTTCATCTACTATATTCTAAAAATTCAGGTGCAAAGTTACAAAAAAAAGGTCAATTGCACAAAAATTCAATCTAAAAGTTTGCGACTTTTGACAACTTTTACTACATTTGCCACAAAATATAATATTTTTTCACACAATGCAACATAAAGTACGCACTTGGAGCTGGGTCATCAGCGCCAATTTCAGCGAAGGACTACCTTATACCATCATCAATGTGATGCTCGTCAATTTGCTGGCCGATATGGGTTGCAGCAATGGCGTTTCCGCGATGATTCCCTCCCTCTTGGCGCTTCCCTGGACATGGAAGTTCCTGTGGAGCCCGCTGATTGACACACACTTTACAAAACGCAGATGGATGCTTGCCATGCAAGTCTTGTTGGCCGCATCCTTCTATCTCGTTGCATTTTGTCTAAACAGCCCTTGGTGGCTTTACATCGTCATTGGATGCAGTTCCATTGCCGCCATTGCCTCAGCTACCTACGATGTCTCCTGCGATGGCTATTATATGTTGGTTCTTCCTCCTAAGGAACAGGCTTTCTTTGTCGGCATCCGCAGCACGGCCTATCGCTTGGGTATGTTGTTCGGATCAGGTTTTCTGGTGATTTTGGCCAAAGATGGCACGTCCGATGATTGGCGCTTTGCCATGCTGATGGCAGCATCTGTCCTTCTGGTACTTGCCATTCTGCATAAGTTCCTTCTCCCCGACACGGAAACTGTTGTTCCCAAAGAATCGAAACAAGCTAAGGACTCCAGAAGCATCAAGCAGGTATTCCTCAGTTTCCTTGAACTACACCCTTGGCGCGAGATGCTGTTCATCTTCAGCTTCATTCTCTTTTACCGATTAGGTGAAGCCTTTTTGGGAAAAGTCTCCATCCTGTTCCTGAAAGACAGCGTCGAGCATGGTGGCATGGGCTTAAACAACGAACAATACGGTTTCATCTACGGCACATTCGGCACGCTTTCTCTGATTATCGGAGGCATCTTGGGAGGCTTCAGCATCAGCCGTTGGGGGTTGAAACGATGTCTGCTACCTATGGTGATTGCCCTCAATGTACCTGACCTCTTTTACGTCTGGTTGGCATCGCCCCACTTTACTCAATTCTTTACCACACTTTCTTCTGCCAGCGCCCAATTGTCTATCATTGGTTCATGCGTCAGCATCGAGCAATTCGGCTATGGTTTTGGATTTACCGCCTTTACCGTCTATCTCTTGGAGTGCGCCAAAGGTCCATTCCAAACCTCACACTACGCTTTTCTTACTGCCCTTATGGCCGTGGGGCTTCTGCTCCCCTCCACCATTTCCGGCTATATTCAAGAAGCCTTCAATAGCTACTACTACTATTTCATCATGACGTGCGTCCTCACCCTACCGGGCATCCTGCTCAGTTGCCTCTATGTTTATCGAAAGAGATAAAAGGAAACATCCTGTCGACCCTTGAAACGAACAACAATTATTATAAGACGAAAGCCCGAGACAATGCTCGGGCTTTCGTCTTATAAATATGTATGAATTACTTGAAGAACTCCTGGAACTTCTCCAAAGTAACTTCCTTCTTGGTCAAAGAAACCGAAGCCTTAACCTCAGCCATGATCTTGCGGGTCATAGCGTTGTCACGCAACTGAGCACGCTGCTTCTCATCCTTCACGATGCTCTCAACGTAGCTGTTAAGATACTCCTCAGGCAGATTGGTCATGCCGTACTGTGCCATCTGAGCAGAAACCATGTTACGAGCCTCGGCCTTGATATCGTCGTCGCTCAACTTGATTTCCTTCATAGCAACAACCTTCTCCTCGATGAGCTGCCATGTCAGGTCCTCCATCATACGAGGGAAGTCCTCGTTGAGCTTGTTCTCATCACGCTTCTCATCCTTAGCAAGCAACCACTTCTTCAGGCTCTCCTCTGGGAACTTGAGAGCGCCAACCTGCTTCATCAAAGCCTCCTTGGCATCGATATTGAACTTATAGTCGCTGTTCATGGCAAGCTGAGCAGTAATGCCCTCTGTAACCTTAGCCTTGAATGCCTCCTCGGTGGTACACTCCTCACCATAAGCCGACTTGAAGAACTCCTCGTTCATTTCGGCCAACTGACGGTGGTTAATCTCCGAGATGGTGAAGCGGAAGTTAGACTTAACGTCGGCAACCTCATCCTGCTTCTTCTGGAGCAAGCTGGCAACCTCAGCAGCATTGTTGTTGTATGCAGCAGCTGGGTTGAAATCTACAGAAGCGAGTTTCTTTGCGCCCTCAAACTTCTTCTTCTCGTCCTCGTTCTGCATGTAGCGAGGATAGATGGTAGCGTTGGTAGCCTCGATGCCACCCTCCTTGATGTTGCCCTTCTCGTCGAGCTCTGCGATGTTGCCCTTGATAACATCATCAGCAGCAACCTCCTCCGTCTGAACGGTAGTACCGAACTGGTTACGCAATGCGTTGACGTTATCCTCAACCATCTTATCCTCTACCTTGATGGTGTAGTAAGGAACCTTGACGGTCTTGTCCAACTTGAGATCGAACTCTGGTGCAAGAGCGATGTCGAACTTAACGGTAAACTTCTCAGAGGTCTCGAAGTCAACTGGCTCCTGCTCGCCATTTACCATTGGCTCGCCCAATACATTGAGCTTGTTCTCGGAAATATAATCGTACATGGCCTTGTTGATTACCTTGTTTACTTCATCAACAGTAATCTGCTGACCATACATTCTCTTCACCATACCGGCAGGAACCATGCCCTTACGGAAACCTGGCATCTGCACACGCTTGCGTGCCTCCTTAAGTTCCTTCTCAACGGCCTCTGCATAATCGGCCTTCTCAATCTCCAGGCTGAGTACGATGTTTACATCGTCAACAACTTGCTTTGAAATGTTCATTTGTATTGATAAATTATATGTTAAAAATTAATTTTTCACAAATCGTGGGCGCAAAGATACAAAAAGTCCGTGAAATAACCAAATTTCCACGGACTTTTTCCTATTTTAGATGTATAATCTTGCTGTTTTGCTATTCCCTCTTGTCGAAGTGAGTGGAACAAAATGCAAGAAATTACATCGTTTCTATCCTGTTTTCATGCAATACAGAAAGCCCTCAATCACTTTTCCAGATTCAGAATCTTGGCAATATTACGGGCAATCTGAGCATTGTCGTTATGAGCCGTAAACATTTCCTGACCTACGCCGCAAACGATTACAGGCACCAAACCGGCGGTGTGTCCACCCGTTGTCCAAGCAATGCAAGCCTTCTCCTGCATAATCTTCAATGCCTCCGACATAAAGGCACGACTCGACATATAAAGGGTGCGCACATCGGCCGCATCTCCAGAAACCGTCTTGTCAAAAAGGTCATGCAAACGCTTTTCTTCCTCTTCGGTCAATTTCACCTTATCCCAGTAGCCAAAGTCTGCCTTCAACTGGTTTTTCACCTCTTCCCAGGTCAACTTTTCAATACCGCCTTTCTCCTTGGCCAATGCAGCCATGTGTGCATTCGCCTCCGAGATAGAGCACTTCTGATATTGAAGCACGTCGGTCTGAATCTTGTATCCTCCCGACTGACGCCCCAAGGTCAAGCCTCCCGTCTCATGATCAGCCGTAAGGATGATAAGGGTCTCATCTGGATGCTCCTTGTAGAACTCGAAAGCAATGTGCATACAGCTATCTACTGCCAGCACCTCATGAGCAGCAGCTGCACCATCGTTGGCATGACAAGCATGATCGACAATACCGCCAATCTCATTCATCAGGTAGAAGCCTTTACAACCCTTCTCCTGACTCTTGCGATAGAGGAAATCGATCTCGGCGCGCAACTGGTCAACGATAGTCACCTGACCAGGCTTACGATCCAACCAGTAAGGCATATCGTCCGAATTGATATCCGCATCCTGAAGCATGACTACCTTGTCGGCATTCTTGCCCTTGGCTTCATATTCGGCCAAACCCTTGGTTACGACATATCCCGCCTTGCGACAGTTGTCTTCAAGTGCCTTGCGGTTCTCAGGAGTATTCTTGGCACGCTCCAACTGGAAACGCGAACCTGCATAGAACTCAAATCCTGCCTCTGGCACCTGCAAGCCGATATCGTAGTAGTTCTGGCGAGATTTATTGTGGGCGAACTGAGCACCTGGGGTAGCATGATTCACCGATGCCGTCGTACCGATACCGACCACATATCCGATATCATGAGCACGCTTGGCAACACTATAAATCGGAGTAACCGAGTCGGTGGCCACGCCAATGGCTCCACTATAAGTTTTGGTTCCCGATGCCAAGGCAGTACCCGAAGCGGCACTATCGGTCACATCGCTCGACGTACACCAAGTGGCACTCACACCCACTACGGGGTAGTTGGCATTCATGAACAGAGGGACACGTCCCATGATACCCTTGCATTGACCCATGTAATATTCTGCCAACTGCAATGTGTTTACACCAGTACCATCGGTAATGAAATAAAAGACGTACTTTGGTTGTTTTGGTTCAACAACCTTAGCGGGCTGCTTCTTTGCATAAACGCCCATTGTTGCTCCCACCAAGAGAGTCAACGCGAAGAGGAATGTTCTTCTCATAATTTAAGTGTATTTATACCGGCATGTTGCCATGCTTCTTTGGAGGATTACTCTGATTCTTGTTGCGACAGCACTCCAAGCCCTTGATGATGGCCGATCGGGTATCGGCTGGCGAAATGATGTCATCGATGAAGCCAAGTTCTGCTGCACAATATGGGTTGTTGAACTTCTCCTCATACTCCTTGATGCGCTCGGCTTGTTGCTCGGGTGTCTCCTTGCGATAGAGGATAGAGACGGCACCCTTCGCTCCCATCACGGCAATCTCGGCACTCTCGTATGCCAAGTTCACATCGGCACCCAACTGCTTGCAGTTCATCACGATATAGGCACCACCATACGCCTTGCGAGTAATCAGCGTCACCTTCGGCACGGTTGCTTCGGCATAGGCGTAGAGCAACTTGGCTCCATGACGGATGATGCCGCCATGCTCCTGATTGATGCCCGGCAAGAAACCTGGAACATCCTCGATAGTGACGATAGGAATATTGAAGCAATCGCAGAAGCGCACGAAGCGGGCGCCCTTCTCGGAGGCGTCAATGTCCAACGAACCGGCTAAAACCTGTGGTTGATTGGCAACGAAACCGACCGTACGACCAGCCATACGACCGAAACCTATCACGAGGTTCTTGGCGAAGTTTGGCGCAATCTCGAAGAAATACTGATGGTCGCAGATGGGTTCGATGATATCCTTGATGTTATAGGGAATATTCGGATTATCGGGCACGACACCCTCCAACTCATGCACAGCACGATTCAACTCATCGGTAGCTGGATGCACAGGGGCATCCTCCATGTTGTTGCTTGGCAAGAAACCAATCAACTCACGGATGGTCATGAGACACTCCTCGTCGCTATCGCAAGCGAACTGACACACTCCCGACTTGGTGCTATGCACCTCAGTACCACCCAAAGTCTCCTTGTCGCACTCTTCGTTGGTTACCTGCTTCACTACATTAGGGCCCGTAATGAACATCTGCGACTCGTTGCGCACCATGAAGATAAAGTCGGTCAAGGCAGGACTGTAGCAACTACCTCCGGCGCAAGGACCCATGATGGCCGAAATCTGAGGAATGACGCCCGAGGCCTGGACATTGCGGTAGAAAATCTCGCCAAAACCCGAAAGGCTCTCGATGCCCTCCTGAATACGGGCACCGCCCGAGTCATTCAAGCCGATGATGGGTGCACCATTCTTCAGCGCGGCATCCTGCACCTTGGCAATCTTGGCAGCATTGGCGGCCGACAACGAACCGCCCAGCACAGCAAAATCGAAACCATAGACGAAGACGATTCGTCCATCAATCTTACCATAACCAGCCACTACTCCATCGCCAGCCACCCGCTTGTTCTCCATACCGAAGTTGGTGCAACGATGCTTCACATATTTATCTACCTCTACAAAGGTATCTTTATCCAACAACAAATCTATGCGTTCGCGAACGCTCAGTTTCTTTGGTTCCATTTGCTTACAATTTTAATTTTACCAAAAGTTGTTCTGCCATAACACTATCACCCTCGGCACACTTCACCTCGGCCACCGTACAATCTTCGGTCACAGAGATGTTCGACTGCATCTTCATGGCCTCAATGGTCAAGACGATGTCGCCTGCCTTGAGCGCCTGACCAGGTGTAGCATATATCTTCACAATCTTGCAAGGCATTGGTGCCTTGATACTATCGGCTTGCTTCTCACTACTGTTCTTGCGACGCATACGCATATACTTGGCTTGTGAGTCGAGCATATCGACCTCGTAGTTCGAGTAGTTGAGCGCCACACGATAGTGTTTGGGGGTATCTCCCTTGATCAAAGTCGCATTGTACGAAATGCCGTCGTTCAGCACCGACACCTGTCCGTTGCCGAACATACAGACATCCACATTATAGACTTTTCCATCTATTTCTATCGACACCATGTTCCCCTCTTTACTCAAGAGGGTCACTTCGGCGGTTCTATTTCCTATCTGTATTTCCATAATGTTAAAAACAAATTATGAATTAAGAAATATGAATTAAGAGTTGATTTTGGACGTTCGGATGATGGCGACCAACATTGAGATAACTTCATCGGCCAAGCCATACATATAATTAAACGTCTCTTCGTCAATATAATTGTTACTCCTTAAGAGCTTCAGCCAATATTGAGTTTCGTTGGCCTCCTTCAGCCCAATCTGCATCTTGCTGATGAAATCAGCCTTGCTTTGCGCAAACTTAGCCTCTCTAACCATAGCTCCTACGGAAGTTCCGCTACGTTCCATCTGATTGGACAGATTGTACTCGCGATTGCGTTGCAGCACTTTGTACAAAGCCACGCACCTGTCAGCCAGTTCAAACGACTTGTCGTAAATGGGACCCGTCAATGCCATGTAACTATGAACTCTTAATTCTTAATTATTATTTCTTCACTTGCGGGTCGTCAGACACGCAACACTCCCTTCTGCAATCCAAAGGAGCGCCAACGGTTGAGTGCCGAACCATTGCCATCGTTCACGTCATCGGGTTTATTCTCCTCGTAGTTCATGAGGTAGTCAATATAAGCCGCGATGATGGCAATGTCCTCCGAATCGTTCTTGAATCCTGGGCGTGGGCGCAAGCGCTCTTGATTCACCTCGATGAACGAAGTATCATAGCAGCCTTGCTTGAACTGAGGCACATCGATGATGCGACGCAGATAACGAATATTGGTTACCAAACCAGCCACTTTATATTCGTACAAAGCACGACGCATACGCTCGATGGCATACTCACGGGTAGTTGCCCAGACGATAAGTTTGCCAATCATTGGGTCATAGTACATAGGTATCTCGTAACCTGGATAGACAGCACTATCGATACGGATGCCAGGACCGTGAGGTTCGACCAAGAGGCCGATGGTGCCTGGTGCAGGACGGAAATTGTTGTCGGTATCTTCGGCACAGATACGGCACTCAATGGCATGACCTCGTTGCACCACATCCTCCTGCTTGAATGGCAGAGGTTGTCCATCGGCAATCTGAATCTGGAGCTTCACCAAGTCAAGACCTACAACCTCCTCGGTGATAGGATGCTCCACCTGAAGACGGGTGTTCATCTCCAGGAAGTAGAAGTGCTTGTACTTATCGACCAGAAACTCGATGGTACCGGCTCCCACATAACCTACGGCCTTGGCAGCAGCCACAGCAGCGGCACCCATCTGTTGGCGCAATTCTGGATCAACAAAGGGTGATGGAGACTCCTCAACCACCTTCTGATGACGACGCTGGACAGAGCACTCTCGGTCGCCCAAATGAACAACGTTGCCATGCTTATCGCCCATAATCTGGAACTCGATATGGTGTGGACCTTCAACAAATTTCTCTATATAAACAGTATCGTCGCCAAAGCCTGAGAGAGCCTCACTCTTGCAAGCATTATAAGCCTCAACGACATCCTCAGCACGGTGTACCAATCGCATACCCTTGCCGCCACCGCCCATAGAAGCTTTGATCATGACAGGGAAACCGATGGTCTTGCAGACGCCGATAGCCTCCTCAGGTGAGTTTAATTGATCCTGCGTACCTGGCACGACAGGCACTCCAGCGGCAATCATGTGTCGGCGCGCCTGTATCTTGTCACCCATATCAATCATCGTCTGTGGATTCGGACCTATGAAGATGATACCCTCCTCTTCACAACGACGGGCAAACTCGGCATTTTCACTCAAGAAGCCATAACCGGGATGGATGGCATCCACCTTGTGTTTCTTGGCAGCAGCTATAATCTTATCTATACAAAGGTAACTCTCGGTACTGGGAGCAGGACCAATGCATTCTGCCTCGTTGGCATACAACACGTGGCGGGAGGTTCTGTCGGCCTCACTATATACGGCAACGCTACGGATACCCATCTCATAACAGGCACGCATCACACGTATGGCAATTTCACCACGATTAGCAATTAATATTTTTCTTATCATAGGTTTTTTAGAAAATTATGATGCGCAAATTTATTCAATTTTCCGCACTTTGCCAAACGAGTTGCGAGATTGACCCTCCCATTTAAGAAAATTTAACACTCCGAAAGATATTGTAAGTTTTACCATAAGTCACCCATTGAAACCAATAATATAATATAATATTGAGTGCTTCGATTGCACAACAAAAATTCGCTCCCAATCGTGTCGACATAGTTATTGTACAAATTACCATAACTTATTGTCCATATTACAGCAAACTTCGCCTTTTTCGCCTCAAAAAAAGAGGAAAAATATTTGCGTAGTTCTCAAAAAAAGAATACCTTTGCCACCGTCAAATCTAAACTCATCATGATACAGGAAGAAAACACAAGTTTGAATTTTGATCCACATGTATCCGTTGACTGTGTCATACTCGGATTCGATGGAGAATCGCTCAAAGTCCTTCTCTCGCGTCAAGGCGAGGAAGATCCTAATTGTCAATACAATTCACTCAAATTACCAGGCCGTCTGCTGTATGCCAACGAAGACTTGGACGAAGCTGCCGAAGATATCTTGAATCAGTTAACTGGTTCTCAAAATCATTATGTACGTCAATTCCGGGCTTTCGGTTCGCCCACACGTACCAGCAACCCGAAGGATGTCAAATGGTTAGAGAATGCCATCAAGCAGAAAATCGGCAGAATCGTAACTATTGCCTACCTCTCGTTGGTGCGCATCAACAACCGCACTCACCGCAGCTTTGCCGGTCATGATGCAGCATGGTATAAGGTAAACGAACTTCCCGACTTGGCGTTCGACCACAGTTTCATCATCAGCGAGGTGCTCAAGGAACTGGAAGTTCTCTCCGAGCAGCAACCTCATGTGCTCTTCGAAATGCTGCCTCCGAAGTTCACCGCCCTCCAACTCCGCCGTATGCACGAGCAGATTTGTGGACGTGACCTGGATGTGCGCAACTTCTCGAAACTCATCTTGAACAAGCCCTATATTGTACCTTTGGACGAGTGGGAACAGAACGTCAGCCACCGCGCGGCTCGATACTACAAGTTCCAAAGCGGCAAATTGAAAATTTAACACTAATTAACCATCTATACAACAATGAATCTCTTACTTGGTTTCGACATCGGAACCTCTTCTGTCAAGGCATCTTTGGTCGATGCCGAAACTGGCAAGACCGTTGCCAGCGCTCAATATCCTGATGCAGAAGCTCCCATCATCGCCAAAAAGGCTGGTTGGGCAGAACAAGACCCCGAAATGTGGTGGGACGAATTGAAGCAAGCCACCAAACGTGTCAGCGAGAAGGCTTCTGTAGCCAATCCTCTCGCTTCGGTCAAGGCCATCGGTATCTCTTACCAGATGCATGGTTTGGTATGCGTCGATAAGGAGGGCAAACCTCTCCGTCCTTCCATCATCTGGTGTGACGGTCGTGCCGTTCCTTTCGGCAACGAGGCGTTCAAAGCTATCGGTTCGAAGAAGTGCTTGTCTCACTTGCTCAATAGCCCAGGCAACTTCACCGCAGCCAAGTTGGCTTGGGTCAAGAAGAACGAACCCAAGATCTTCAAGCAGATTGACAAGATAATGCTCCCTGGCGACTATATCGCTCTCCGTCTCTCGGGTGGCGACAAGAAGACTACCGTCAGCGGCTTGTCCGAGGGTATGTTCTGGGACTTCAAGAACAACTGCGTCAGCAAGGACGTAATGAAGCATTTCGGCTTCCCCGAGAGCATTATCTCTGAGATTGTTCCTACTTTCTCTATCCAGAGCCGCGTCTGCCAAGCTATTGCTGACGAGTTGAACATTCCTGTCGGCACACCTATCAGTTATCGTGGCGGTGACCAACCAAACAACGCCCTTTCGCTCAACGTCATGAAGCCAGGTGAGATTGCAGCTACAGGCGGCACCTCGGGTGTAGTATATGGAGTCTTGGGCGATGTCAACTACGACAAGCTCAGCCGCGTCAATACTTTCGCTCACGTCAACCATGGTGAGAACGGACAGACACGTCTCGGTGTCCTCCTCTGCATCAATGGTACAGGCATCCTCAATGCTTGGATGAAGCGTACCGTCGCTCCTGAAGGAATCGGCTATGGCGAGATGAACGATTTGGCAGAATCTGTTCCTGTCGGTGCTGAAGGTCTCTCCATCATTCCTTTCGGCAATGGTGCAGAACGTGTCCTCCAGAACGAAAATCCAGGTGCCAGCATTCACGGCATCAACTTCAACATCCACAAGAAGGCCCACCTGCTTCGTGCCGCACAAGAGGGTATCGCCTTCAGCTTTGCCTACGGCATGGAGATCATGCAGAAGATGGGCATGGATATCAAAACCATCAAGGCGGGTCATGCCAACCTCTTCCTCTCTCCGCTCTTCCGTCGCACCCTCGCCGCCGTTACTGGCGCAACCATCGAACTCTACGAAACGGATGGTTCGGTAGGTGCAGCTTACGGTGCAGGCATCGGTGCCGGTATCTACAAGGACAGCGATGACGCCTTCAAGACCCTCAAGCACATAGCTACAGAGGCTCCTGTGGCCGATACCAAAGAGTATAAGGCTGCCTACAAGCGCTGGAAGGCTTGTCTTGAAAAATAGCATACACAACCTTAATTAATTATAAACTTTTAATCCGCCCGCTAAGCCTCAATCTGCTGGGAGTTGTTTCTTCCAGTTTTGAGGTGGGCACAAAAATTATGGCAAAAGAGTATTTTCCTAACATCGGCAAAATCAAGTTCGAAGGCAAGGATTCTAAGAACCCTATGGCTTTCCACTATTACGATGAGAACAAAGTAATCATGGGCAAAACCATGAAGGAGTGGTTGCGTTTCGCCATGGCATGGTGGCACACACTTTGCGCAGAGGGCGCTGACCAGTTCGGTGGTGGCACCAAGACTTTCCCTTGGAACCAGGGTGCTAACGACATTGAGATTGCCAAGAACAAGGCTGACGCTGGCTTTGAGATCCTCACCAAGCTCGGCATTCCTTACTTCTGCTTCCACGATGTTGACCTCGTTTCGGAGGGCAGCTCTGTCGAGGAGTACGAGAAGAACATGAAGGAAATCACCGACTACCTCGCTGTCAAGATGAAGGAGACTGGTGTCAAGCTGTTGTGGTCAACCGCTAACGTATTCGGCAACAAGCGCTATATGAACGGTGCCTCTACCAACCCTGACTTCGACGTTGTAGCTCGTGCTATCGTCCAGATCAAGAACGCTATCGACGCTGGTATCAAGTTGGGCGCTGAGAACTATGTATTCTGGGGTGGCCGCGAGGGCTATATGAGCCTCCTCAACACCGACCAAAAGCGTGAGAAGGAGCACATGGCTACTATGTTGACCATGGCTCGCGACTATGCTCGCAGCAAGGGCTTCAAGGGCACCTTCCTTATCGAACCTAAGCCTATGGAGCCTTCTAAGCACCAGTACGATGTTGACACTGAGACCGTTATCGGCTTCCTCCGTGCTCACAACCTCGACAAGGACTTCAAGGTAAACATCGAGGTGAACCACGCAACTTTGGCAGGTCACACCTTCGAGCACGAACTCGCTTGCGCTGTTGACGCTGGTATGCTCGGTTCTATCGACGCTAACCGTGGCGATATGCAGAACGGCTGGGATACCGACCAGTTCCCAATTGACCAGTACGAACTCGTTCAGGCTTGGATGCAGATCATCCGCAATGGTGGTCTCGGCACCGGCGGTACCAACTTCGACGCCAAGACCCGTCGTAACTCTACCGACCTCGAAGATATCTTCATCGCACACATCAGCGGTATGGATGCCATGGCTCGCGCTCTTGAGAACGCTGCCAAGTTGCTCGAAGAGAGCCCATACAAGAAGATGTTGGCCGAGCGCTATGCTTCGTTTGACAAGGGCGAGGGCAAGAAGTTCGAAGAGGGCAAGATGACTCTCGAAGAGGCTTACGAGTACGGCAAGAAGGTAGGCGAACCTAAGCAGACTTCTGGCAAGCAGGAGCTCTACGAGGCTATCGTCGCTATGTACGCATAATCTCCATTTGAGCCGTTTTGGTGCTCAATGAAGCAATATTTTAGTTTTTTAAGACCGGGTGTGTCAAGGGATTTTTCCTTTGGCACACTTTTTTCTTCGGGCAAACGCTCTTCCTCCATCCCATCGGTATTCCGCGCTTACTATTGTAACGTGAGCTCGATGAATATTTTGCGATAGGAAAACGCGCTGAAGGCGCAATATCGATTAGCCCCAGGCATCTGGGGTTTCTTGTGGCAAAGAAGGGGCGCCCTGCCTAGGCAACACCGCACTCCAATGGCCAGTAAGATTATTGCATCGAACTCACGTTATTGTAATAACCATCCTCTACCCATCCCCTCCGCACCTACTTTTGCTGCCACTCTCCTACGACATAGATACAACCAACCTTCTGCCTTCTTTCTCCCTTTTAAAGGTAGCAAAAAGGGAGAAGGTCGATAATTGGACAACGTCAATATCCCCTTTGTATAGGAGAATCATAATAGACTTACCTTCATAGTAGGATGCCCGAAGGGTTTCCGAAGGCTCACCGAAGGATAAGAAGGTGAAAAATAGAAATCTTTAATGACACTTCAAGAAAAATCTCTCAAAATCCGAATATAATCTCTCGGATGGACAACCAACCGTAAGATTTTGAATAAGATTTCGCAGGATTTTAAGCCGTAAGCGCCCAACTCTCGGAAAATTGTTGTATATTTGCACCGTGAAAGCCCAAAACATCGAGATTATGGAAGCAACGACAACTTCACCTCAAGGAGGAACATTGCTGGTAAGCGTCAGCGACATATCAATGATGAAGGACATCAAGAAGGCCATCAGCATGCTCAAGGGAGTGACCAAGGTACAGAAGCAAAAGACCAAAGCCAAGCTCCGCCTCTACGACCCTGAGACCGGAGAGTACCTCAACGATGAGACGATGAAGCTCATCGAGAATGTACACAGCGGCAAGGAGCCGGTTTACAAGGCAGAGAGTGTAGATGACATGTTCCAGAAGATCTTAGGCTATGTACCAGGTAAAGTATAGCTAGCGGTTCGACAAGAACCTGAAGCTTTGCATTAAGCGAGGGCTCAACGTGCAGCTCATTTCCGATGCTATTCGGTTGCTTGCCACCAATGGTTCGCTGCCTGCCCAGTACCGACCACGCAAGCTGTCGGGCAATCTGGATGGCGTCTGGGAGTGCCACATACAGCCCGACTGGCTGATGATGTGGGAGCAGAACGACTCACAGCTGACGCTCCTTTTCCTGCGAACGGGCACCCTCTCAGACCTTTTCTGATGCCCGCCCTCATGCGCAATAATATCCGCCGAGACATCCGCAAGGATGGGCTCGGCGGTTTGCATTGTATCCGTTTCGGCTCAAGTATCGCAAGAGTTTTAGATGCTGGGCGCGGTGTCATGAGTGTCATTTTCATTTTCGATTCCCATTATTCAACACTCCTCTCAAGATATCATTTTGAACGTTTTCGTTAAGCCATAGACAGAAAGCTTGCTTTATGTTATGGCGAGAAAATGTCTGTAAAAAAACGAACGTTTTCGATAAGCTGAATGCAAAAATTTCTCCAAATAATTGCGATTTCTTTCTTTTACACACTTTTTACCTCTAATGTGTTGCAACATTACAATTTAGTTCGTATATTTGCACCATCAAAGAGCCACAGCGGTGGAGCAACTCTTTGATTTTATTGCAATTCAAAAGACGCTACAACGTCGTTATCTTCGCTTAGGAAACTTCGCAACTTTCTCACTTGAAGATAATGCAACGGTTAAAGCGTCCATGTGGTGAAGTATGCTTATACTGTCACAGTATCTGTATAGATATTGTAATGGTAATGTCATATCTCACAGACGTGGGCTTTCTTCGTTGCTTATCCAAGTGTAAGGCAATGCGAAGGCCTCCTAAGCGGGTAAGCAACCAAGTGGAAGCTCCCGTCTTTTTTAATGTCTAATCTAATGCCGAATGTGGAGTGAGGAGGCGAATCTTTTATTATGAAAATGGTATATGTGGTATTAAATAGAGCGGAACTCTCTGATTTTAATTCTAACAATCTGCGACTTTACCAATTGAAAGACACATATATTCGGGAGGTATATGATACAAACCAAGCTGCAGAAAGTGTCGCAACGAGAAAGAACGAATTGGCAGAGCAGCAAAATATTGATGAAAAATGGTTTGTCGAACCTTTGAATATTTCATGCATTTACATCTATGAGATTACATGTTTGCAGAATAGGAAATTCATCATTTTTCCGCCACTAATATGTAGGGAGAATGCTGGCAGCATTTTCTCAGGAATTGAGATGCCTGATTTCCTAAATAGAGATTGTGTCAACTTCGACAACCTCTGTTATAAGCCATTTGACATTAGTCTGATTGCGCAATGAGCTGTACTCCCAGAATTAAGGTAAAAGAAAAGGCTAACTTCTTCCTTATAATGTGGAAATAATTATATCTAAAGCGAATATTTATGGAAATATATCATTACACCTCTTTGAATGCTTTAATGGGCATTCTTCAAGGTCTTGGTTCTATTCCTAGTAGACATGAAAAAGACTTATGTTTCTGGGGATCACGTTTTGACTGTATGAATGATGCTATTGATTGTCAATTTGCCCTGCAATTACCAGAACAAATATTAAAGAAAATAAAACCCGATTATTCACATCCTCCAAGGACAGTTTATCCCTATGTTGTTTCTTTTTGTAAAAAAGAAGACTATCTAAGCATGTGGAGGTTATATTCTTCATATGTCTGTCTAAAGTTCGACAAAGATGTACTGGAAAAAAGTTTGAACGGCAATGATACCATTTTGCACGATTGCAAATATTCAAAAAACAATATAGATGACATTGCCAACTCATATAAAGAACTTTTTACAGAGAATGTCCATGCAGAAGATGAAGACATTTGGACGAATGCTCAATGTGCAGCTTCTTTCATAAAACACAATTCATTCGAAGAAGAGCAAGAGTGTCGATTGGTGCATTTCCGTTCAAGTAATAAAACAAGTATATCAATCAAAGGAAGTGAGAGTCCTATTCAAATATCAGAAGATACGTCTGATCTCTGTTTCCGAACAGAGGGCAATCGGTTGGTTCCCTTTCATAAATTTTACTTACCCGCAGCAGCACTAAAGGGTATAATTGTTAGAGAGTATGATGAGGATACGTTTAAAAGAGTGAAAGCAGGAATTAAACTTGTATTGCAACAGAGAAACATTGAGATTAAAGACAAAGAAATCGTTCAATCCAGTGCATGTAGAATCAATAAATGAATAACTTATGAAAACAAAATTATTCATAGCATCATTATTGATGATCGTTTGCCAATCGCTTTCTGCCCATGATTTTGAAGTGGATGGCATCTATTACACCTATTTGTCACAATCAGACAAGACGGTAGCCGTTTCCTTCAAGGGAAACAATTACAATTCCTATTCCGATGAGTATTCTGGAAATGTGGTCATTCCAGAATCGGTCACATACCAAGGAACAACCTACAGCGTGACAAGTATTGGCGGTTATGCTTTCCAAGGGTGCACAGGCTTGACAAGCATTGAGATCCCAAACAGTGTGACAAACATCGGCGGTTATGCTTTCTATCACTGCTCAGGCTTGACGAGCATCATCGTGGATGCAAACAATAGCGTATATGATAGTAGAAACAACTGCAATGCCATCATTAATACATCCTCAAATACATTGATTGCAGGATGTAAAAATACCATTATTCCGAACAGTGTGACGAGCATCGGCGATAGAGCTTTCTCTGGCTGTACGGGCTTGACGAGCATTGAGATACCTAACAGCGTGACTAGCATCGGCAGTTATGCTTTCTATGAATGCTCAGGCTTGACGAACATCAATATTCCGAACAGCGTGACTAGCATCGGCCGTTATGCTTTCTATCACTGCTCAGGCTTGACGAGCATCAATATTCCGAACAGCATGACGAGCATCGGCAGTGATGCTTTCTATTATTGCACAGGCTTGACGAGCATCAATATTCCGAACAGCGTGACAAGCATCGGCAATAATGCTTTCCGTGGTTGCACAGGATTGACGAGCATCGAGATTCCGAACAGCGTGACAAGCATTGGCAATTATGCTTTCAGGGACTGCACAGGATTGACGAGCATCAATATTCCGAACAGCGTCACGAGCATCGGTAGTTCTGCTTTCTATGGCTGCACAGGATTGACGAGCATCGAGATTCCGAACAGCGTGACAAGCATCGGCAACGAGGCTTTCTATAAAGTGAAGAACGTCGTTTATTCCGGAAGTGCGCCAGGAAGTCCATGGGGAGCATTGACTGTGAATGGGTATGTATATGAGGAATTCATATATGCAGATGCAGCACATACGCAACTAACAGCATATGTTGGAGCTGGTGGCGATGTCAAAATTCCCAACAGCGTGACAAGCATCGGCAATTATACTTTCTATAACTGCACGAACTTAACAAGCATAGAGATTCCGAACAGCGTGACGAGCATCGACGATGCTGCTTTCCAAGGCTGCACAGGCTTGACAAGCATCAATATTCCGAACAGCGTGACCAGCATCGGCTGGGCTGCTTTCAATAACTGCACAGGATTGACGAGCATCAATATTCCGAACAGCGTGACAAGCATTGGCGATTATGCTTTCGATAACTGCACAGGATTGACGAGCATCGAGATACCGAGCAGCGTGACGAGCATCGGCCATCGTGCTTTCTATGGCTGCACAGGAAAATTGTTGATTCATTGCAATATTGGTAATGCCACTTCAAGTACCCTCGGATGGTTCTATGGCTCCAAATTCAACGAGGTTGAAATCGGAGAAGAGGTAACAAGCATCGGAGATTTTGCTTTCTATGAATGCTCAGGCTTGACGAAAATCAATATTCCGAACAGTGTGACAAGCATAGGCAGGTCTGCTTTCTATGGCTGCACAGGCTTGACGAGCATCGAAATACCAAACAGCGTGACAAGCATCGGTGATTATGCTTTCCGTGATTGCTCATTGACGAGCATCGAGATTCCAAACAGCGTGACGAGCATCGGCAATGGTGCTTTCTTTTACTGCTCAGACTTGACAAGCATCGAGATTCCGAACAGCGTGACCAGCATCGGCAATTATGCTTTCTCTGGCTGTACAGGCTTGACGAGCATCGAGATTCCGAACAGCGTTGCAAGCATCGGCAGTTATGCTTTCTCTGGCTGCACAGGCTTGACGAGCATCGAGATTCCGAACAGCGTGACAAGCATCGGCAGTTATGCTTTCTCTGGCTGCACAGGCTTGACAAGCATCGAGATTCCAAACAGCGTGACAAGCATCGGCAGTTATGCTTTCTCTGGCTGCACAGGAAAATTGTTGATTCATTGCAATATTGGTAATGCCACTTCAAGTACCCTCGGATGGTTCTATGGCTCCAAATTCAATGAGGTTGAAATCGGTGAAGAGGTAGCAAGCATCGGAGATTTTGCTTTCTATGAATTCTCAGGCATGACGAGCATCAATATTCCGAACAGTGTGACGAGCATCGGAGAGAATGCTTTCTATAAAGTGAAGAACGTCGTTTATTCCGGAAGTGCGTCAGGAAGTCCATGGGGAGCATTGACTGTGAATGGGTATGTATATGAGGAATTCATATATGCAGATGCAGCACATACGCAACTAACAGCATACCTCGGAGCTGGTGGTGATGTCATAATTCCCAACAGCGTGACAAGCATCGGCAATTATGCTTTCTATAACTGCACGAACTTAACAAGCCTCGAGATACCGAACAGCGTGACAAGCATCGGCAAAGAGGCTTTCAGTGGTTGCACAGGAAAATTGTTGATTCATTGCAATATTGGTAATGCCACTTCAAGTAACCTCGGATGGTTCTATGGCTCCAAATTCAATGAGGTTGAAATCGGAGAAGAGGTAACAAGCATCGGAGATTTTGCTTTCAGTTTCTGCACTGGTTTGACGAGCATTGAGATCCCAAACAATGTGACAAACATAGGTAGTTCTGCTTTCAAAGGTTGCACAGGAAAATTGTCGATTCATTGCAATATTGGTAATGCCTCTTCAAGTAACCTCGGATGGTTCTATGGCTCCAATTTCAAAGAGGTTGTAATCGGAGAAGAGGTGACAAGGATTGGCAGTTATGCTTTCTATGGCTGCACAGGATTGACGAGCATCAATATTCCGAACAGCGTGACAAGCATAGGCGAAGAGGCTTTCTATGGCTGCTCTAATTTGCAGTATAACGAAAATGACAATGCCCTCTATTTAGGCAACTTAGATAATCCTTTCCTTGTCCTAATGAAGGCAAAGAACAAGAATGTGGATGCATGTGTCATTGCTGACAATTGCAAATTCATTTACAATGATGCTTTCAATGGCTGCACTGGATTGTCTGACATTATCATACCAGAAAATGTGACAAGCATCGGAGTGGATGCTTTCAAAAACTGTAACAATTTGAAAAAGGTTTATAATTGTTCCTCATTGACATTGACTCCAGGTTCATCCAGCTATGGATATGTTGCTTATTACGCTATATCCGTATATAACAATTGCCGTCTGGATGGAGACTATGTCATTACTGACATAGATGAAAAACCGTACGTTTGTGGATATTTGGGACAAGATACAGAACTAACCTTGCCGGCAATGTATGGAATCGGTGATTATGCTTTCTATGATTGTAAAGATCTTATCAATGTATCCATTCCAAACGGTGTAACCAGCATCGGCAAAGCTGCTTTTTCTGGATGCACAGGATTGGCGAGCATTGAGATTCCGAACAGTGTGAAAGGTATCGGCAAATCTGCTTTCGATGGCTGCACGAGCTTGCCGAGCATCGAGATACCGAGCAGCGTGACAAGCATCGGCAGTTCTGCTTTCTCTGGTTGCACTGGCTTGACAAGCATTGAGATTCCAAACAGCGTGACAAGCATCGGAGATTATACCTTCTATAACTGCGCTGGTTTAACGAACTTCGTGATTCCGAGCAGCGTGACAAGCATCGGTAATTATGCTTTCAGAAATTGCACTGGCTTGACGAGCATCGTGATTCCGAGCAGTGTAACAAGCATTGGCGGCTCTGCTTTCTATGGCTGTAACAATTTGAAAAAGGTTTATAATTGTTCCTCATTGACATTGACACCAGGTTCATCCAGCTATGGATCTGTTGCGTATTATGCTACAGCCGTATATAACAATTGTCGTCTAGATGGAGACTATGTCTTTACGGACGTAGATGAAAAACCGTACGTATGTGGATATTTGGGACAAGATACAGAACTAACCTTGCCAGCAACGTATGGAATTTGTGATTATGTTTTCTCCGGCTGCACGGGTTTAACAAGTATCGAGATTCCGAACAGCGTGAAAACCATCGGCAAGATGGCTTTTGAAGGTTGCACGGGTACCATCTCTATCAATTGCGACATCGAAGATGCTGAGAATAGCAACGAAGGTTGGTTCTATGGTTCAAAGTTCAGCGAAGTCATACTTGGAGAAACCGTGAATAAGGTGGGCAAATATGCTTTCTATGGATCGACATCCATCAAGAGCCTGACCATCGGCGGCAACGTCAACCGCATTGGTTATTACGCATTTGACAACTGTACGGGATTGAAGAGCATCTACAGTAATGCTGTCAATCCTCCTGCCTGTCGCGACAATGCCTTCCACGAAGATACGAAGTGGGATTGCCCTCTCTATGTACCCAAGGAGAGTTTGGAAGCATATAAGGCTGCAAACGTTTGGAAATCCTTCTTGGATATCAAAGAGAATCCATTTTACTCTTCGTTGGAATCTATCGCAACTATGGACAAGAATGATGCTCCACTTTATGATTTGCAAGGCACACAAGTAGTTGCCCCACGTCCGGACGGTCTCTATATCCGCGACGGCAAGAAGATAATCTTGAAGTAATCTGCTTGTTACTATAATATTGCAGCGCCCAGAGTTCATGACCCTGAGCGCTGTATTTTATGCTAAGTAGTGGACGAAAAGAAATAAAAATGACTTTTATACACATAAAAGTGGATGAGGCACCGAGGAAGGAAAACTGTTTTGCAAGAGGAAAATTCGAATGGATTTCAGGTCGAAACATACACTATTTTCAAGAAAAGGCACGCATTTCCGGCAATTATTTGCACATAACAAAATAATGTTGTAACTTTGCGGGGCAAAACTGATGATGGTTCTTTCCAAACATGACGACACCTTTTGTCTTTGCCCACAAGAAAGTGCCACCCGACATACCGCTAATATCTTGAACATGTTTACATCCTTCATAACAACAGCCCCCACCTATGTTTGTCTATTCTGGGCAATCCTCCTCCTGATGGATTATCGGAACAACAGCAGCAATGGCAAACGCATCTTGTTTTGGTACATGTTGACCTGTAGCGTACTCTACTTTGCCCACTACTGCTACTTCGGGCATTACCTCCAACTGCTGGCTGTCACCGATTGCTTGTATTCGTTTGCCAACTTAGCGGTCTTCCCCCTGTTCTATATCTATGTACGCAAGATAACGACCAACCGGCTTTCGGCCAAAGGGGTCGTCTTGCACCTGTTTCCTGCCCTGGTCATTTCACTCTCCAACATCTTATTGCATTGCGGATTGACGAGAGAGGAGCAACAACAGTTCTTCCTCTGCTACATGTATAATCAGGGCAATTGCACCTCCACTACCTACCAGTTGCTATCGTTCACCCACTTTGCCGCACGCGTCATTTTCCCCATACAAGTCATCGTTTATCTCACCTCCTCGCTCAAAAGCATCCGACAATTCAACAGAAACGTTGCCAATCACTATTCCGACATCGAGCAACGCAACATGTCGTTTCTCAACCTCCTGCTCTGGCTTACCATCTTTGCCTCGATTGGCGCCATGGTAGCGAGTCTGTTGAGCCGCACGTTCTTCTCTCAAAACATGCTGCTGTTGGCGGTGCCCTCCTTCCTCTTCTCGTGCGTCCTCTTCCTCATCGGATATGATGGTTATCGGAGGAGTTTCTCGGCCGACGTTTTTGAGCAGGAGTTGTCGGGCAATGCGTTGGACGAAGGTGCTGGAGAGGCGATGGAAGCAGAAGACATTGCCATGACCCAAGAGGCCGCCTCACAACTGGCCGAACGGTTGTTGCAACTGCTGAAAGAGGAAAAGCTCTACCTACGCCCAGACCTCAAGATATCGGACATCACCCTGAAGCTGCAAACCAACCGCAACTACCTCTATTATGCCATTAACGACAGTCTGCACACCTCGTTTGCCGAATTGGTCAACAGTATGCGTATTGAACAAGCGCAAGAGATCCTGAAGAACCATCCTCAATGCAACCTGTACGACCTCATGACGCAAAGTGGATATACCTCGGAATCGACCTTCTTCCGCAATTTCAAAAAAATAACCGGCAAGACACCTAAACAATGGGCCGAAGACAGTTAAGTAACGCGAAATGGCAACTTCCATTTGGCAATATGCGCTTTCGTCGGAAAAGTTATCGAACAGGAGACAAAATAATCACGAAAAACAGCGGCAAATCGGTCACTTTTTGTTATATTTGCACTCCTTGTTTTTGGGTATTGTCAATGCATGTCTTTCTATAAAGGCTCATAGTAACCTCATAATACCTTCACGCTAAGGATATCTATAGACATCAATTTCACTTATGAACTTAAATTTCATTGGACTTATCTGCGCCGTAGCCACCTTCTTCATCATCGGGTTGTTCCACCCTATCGTCATCAAAGGAGAATATTATTTCGGCACCCGTTGCTGGTGGGTGTTCTGCCTGCTTGGCGTGGCTTTCTTAGCTCTCTCTCTCTTTGTCGGGAACCAAGTAGTAAGCACTATCTTAGGTGTCATTGGCTGTTCGTGCCTCTGGAGCATCCTGGAACTTTTCGAACAAAAGAAACGTGTTGAACGGGGTTGGTTTCCGAAGAATCCCAAGCGGAAGTATTGAAAGAAAGCAACCGAAATTGTACCGAAGCATTGCAAAGTGCTTGAAATACGATAAAAATCCACGATTTTTTTGGACATCCCAAAGAAAAAGTGTATCTTTGTGCGCTTATATTGATGAATATGCACGACCACAAAAAACATACTTATACCCTACTGACTGGTTTATTAGCGCTCATGATTTTGGGAATGGGAACGGCCAAGGCAGAAGACAATCCCTTGCACGTCGTTCTGGAGGGACAAGCATCTTCCAGCAACACCGAAACTCCCTTATGGCATAACGCCAATAAATATGGCTTAAGCACCTTGAACAGGAACTATGCTTATGCCCGGGTCAACGTAGAATATGATCATGACACATTATGGAAGTACTTCAGCGCTAAAGTTGGAGCCGACATGGTACTTCCTTTCCACTTTGATTATCAGGGATATTCCGAGAGCTACACCAGCCGTTTGATTATCCAGCAGCTCTACACCGACATCCGCTGGAGGAACATCGGTATCTGCATCGGTATCAAACAGCAACCTGCCCAACTCCGCAACAACTTACTCTCAAGCGGTGCCCAGACATTGGGTATCAATGCCCGTCCGATTCCGCAAGGCCGACTCTACAGAGACACTTGGTGGGAGATTCCCGGCTTGCGCAAATGGGTTGGCTTCAAGGGACATATCGCTTACGGCATTACGACCGATGCGGAATGGCAGGAGACGTTTGCCAAAGGAACGAATCTGCCCTACAACCGCTGGTCGCGCCACCATGAGAAAGCCGGATACCTGCGTCTTGGCAAGGAGTCGGTCTTTCCACTCACGTTGACCGTGGGTTTGGAGATGGCAACTCAGTTTGGAGGTACACTTTACAACTATCAAGGCACCGACCAAAACGGTTATCGTGGATACCACTATATGAAGTTGAACAGCAATCTGAAGAGTTACTGGAATGCTTTCCTGTCCGGAGGTTCTGATGCTGCTGAAACCAAATATCAGAATTCCGAAGGCAACCAGTTGGGCAGCCGAGTGATGCGTTTGGATTGGAAACAACCCAATTACACCATCGGTATATATTTAGATCATTTCTTTGAGGATCACTCCGGCTTATTCTCCATTGATTATGACGGATATGGCACAGGAGAAGAATGGAATGTCAAGAAAGACTTCAAATACCTCTACTACCCGATGAAAGACTTTCAATTGGGCATTGACTTGGCATTGAAGGACTTTCGCTATATTGAAGGGGTCGTATTGGAATATATGAATACCACATATCAAAGTGGACCCATCTATCACGACCACAATGAAGGGTGTTCGGATCACCTGGGTGGAATAGACGAATACTACAACCATTCTACCATGCCTGGTTGGCAGCATTGGGGACAAGCTATTGGCAACCCCTTGTACCGGTCTCCGCAATATAACACAGATGGAACTATCTGTTTCAAAGCAAACCGCTTCCGTGCCTGGCATGGAGGCATCAACGGAGAGTTTACGGAACAATTGTCCTATAGAGTTCTTTATACATGGCAAAAAGCGTTCGGAACGTATCTTGAACCCTTCGTAGAACCTCAAGAAAACAAGAGCATATTGATAGAATTAAGCTATCACCTTCACGACTTCATGAACTTTCACAAACCCTTGATTCGTTTATCGTATGCTTCGGACAAAGGTTCTTTGTTAGGCAATAATTCGGGTTTCCAATTCACCTTACAATACAGATTATAATTATATGAGAAACCATATACGTCCCATTCGACTGGTGTTATCCGCCCTATGTCTCTCTTGGGGGTTATTGTTCAATTTCACATCTTGTGAAACCATTGATAATGGTAATCTGGATGGCTTTTGGTTGATAACCCAAGTAGATAGTTTGCAAGTAGGTGCTTCTCATAAAATTCGAGAGGCACGTATGTCGTGGTCGTTCCAAGCCCACCTTGCACGACTGTTCAACCATAATGTTGACTCGAAACAAACGCCTTTCATGATGCGATTTGAACATAAGGATGGCTTATTGATCATGTCCGACCCCATGATTTATAACCGTATGGAGGGCGATGTGGCATTGACAATCGACAGCGTTCATTACCTCAAACCGCACTTCATCAATAGTCTTCCAGATACGTTTCATATCGAGACTTTAAACCGGAAAAAAATGAAGATAGCCGACGACGTTGTCCGACTCTATTTCGAGAAATACTAAACGAATAATTGCTTCTATATAATTCAAGTACATTACTGATTTATACAGAAGCAATTATTTTTCTAAAGACTATAGAGTTATTTCTCTGTCACGGTATAGAACTTGCGGTTTATCTTACCGTTGTAGGTGCGCTCCACATGATCGACCTCCTCAATATTGACAGGTACTTTATAGGATTCCAACTTACTGCGCATCGCCTTGGCAACGGCTCGTTTATCCAAGGTGCTACCGGCATTCATTACGACCAAAAGTTTGGGTACAAACCCCATGATAGGATGAGGTTGAGGGATGCAGATACAATCGCGAAGTCCTTCAATCAACTCAGTAGCCACCTCTTCGACTTCAATGGGTGACACTTTCAATCCGCCGACATTGATGAGGTCACTTTGTCGTCCAATCAAGAACAAACGACCTTCATCATCCATCCTGCCCAAATCCGAAGTAATCACTTCTGGTTGTGTCTCGACCAAGGGTTGCCCCAAATAACCCATCATCAATCCGTCTCCAGAACAAACAACGACGCTATCTCGAAGTTCTACTTTTGAATAAGGGAACGTCCGCCCCACACAAGCTGTATAGGCATTTCCATCGTTGAAATTGTACGTGCAAACCACTCCAACTTCACTACCTGCGTAGGTATTGAACAAACGGCTATTGGGCAACAACTCTGCCAACTGCATCATATCGGTTTGTGTGATAGGAGCAGCTCCCGACTCTATGAATTCGATACGAGAGGCATAAGATGCCAATCTTTTGGCCGACATCTGAATCAACATACGAATACTTGCCGGTACCAGAAACGTAGCAACATGTCCTGTTGTCGCATCGATGGCTCGATAGAAATCATCCAAGTTCTTCATGCTCTCCATCAGATAGATAGAGCCACCCGTACGAACAACAGGCAAGACTTTCGAATGATTTCCGAAATGATTGAGAGGTCCATTGATGATGAACGTCAAATCGGAACTAAAACCAAGTCCTTCGGCAAGATTATTGGCATCCGTCAATAGTGCCTTATGACTCAAGACCACCCCTTTGGGCATACCCGTCGTTCCTGTTGTAAACAACACATCCGAAGCTTCCGAGGGAAATGGTTGTTCATCAACGAGTGCCTGAATCTGCAAGAAACGCTCTTCCGATATATCATGCTCCAAAGGGACGATGACCTTTCCCAACAGATGACATGCAAAATAATCGACCAAATAGTCAATCGTTTGCGAGGCACGCAACACGCATGCCTGTCGGGAAGAGAGTTCTCCCTTCCATGCTTCTGCTCGTTGATTGACTCTGTCCCAAAACGACTGATAGGTCAGACTTTTCCCACCGTCCTCTGTAATAAACACTTTGGAAGGAGTCTCTTGAGCATAAAACTTCAAATAGTCAATAATCCGCTTCACTTGGCAGCCTGTTTTTTCTCTACGAGCCGAACCAAAGCATCCAGATTCTGCAAATTCTTCGGCGTTGCGTCTCGCACATCGAGTTCGATATCGAATGCGTCTGACAAAGTCATCAAGATGGTTGTCACTCCCAAAGAATCCAACTCATCGTACAATCGGTCAGATTCTAAGTCGACCAAGGGCAACTGCTCCTCAAGCAACTTATAGATTTTGTTCTTCATAAACGGTAGTATTATATTATATTCTTATTATTCAAATATTCCCGGAGAGGTTTGTCGTACTTTATCAGCCAATGGAACAGCATGGGTGGAAGCAACCATGACATCAACAAGACAACCGACATACCTATTATCGTCACCTCAGCCAATGTATGCATGGCAGGGTGCTTCGCTACTATCAACGAACCGATACCAATAAGCATAATGGCGGCTGAGAGAAGAATGCTACGCTGATAGCCAATCAAGGTTCGACGACCACTCCCCGACTTATAATCACGAATCAAGCCTTCGGTGATGAATATGGTATAATCGTCGCCTTGGCCGAAAATGAACGTCGCTAAAATGACATTCACAATATTGAACTGAATGTCTAACAATTGCATCAATCCCAATATCCACAACCAACCGACGGCCATTGGAGCAAATGCCAAGAGTGCCAACTCGACTCGGCCAAACGATAACCACAAAAACAGGAAGACAATAAGGGCACAGGCAAATCCGATGTAATTGAAATTATCTGTCAGCGAACGTGTTACAAGGGCATTGAGCGAAGTCAAATCGAAACTACCTGGCAATACTGCTTCCACTTGTTTGGCAACATCTACGTCCTTAACCGTCAACTTCGTCACCAAAGCCGAAGGAGAGACATAGCCAGTCAAGACAGAAGTTATAAGAACCTCGAAATCGCTGTAAGACATCAACGGATGTTCCTGTTCGATTGACAGTAAGAACGGCTCAAATGCTTCCTCTGAGAATCCCATCTCCCGCGACTTACTAAAAAAAGAGAAATAGTTATGTTCCTTCCAGAAGGTTGTCCATAACTGGAGTCGATGCTTCTGCAAATCAATGGAAGGAAAGAGGTAGGAAGGATTCTTCTCGTCAATGAGCAATCCCTCTTGCCAAAGGCTATCCAACACAGGACGACAAGCTTCCATCTGCAACTGGGTTGCTGGCAAATAAACGACAAGCCCAGAAGTTTGCCCCTGTAGCTCTTGTATTTGTTGCATGTCGGCTCGCTGTTCAGGAGTCATATAGTTGAGGTGCGTCACATCACTATCGAATTGCGTCTGCCAACTGTAGTAACCGAAAATAATCGTCAACACCAACAAAGAAAGCAAACAAATGGGACTTTTGATCAAGCTCTCGCCTTTCATGACTTCCACCTTATCCTCAGCGACAGACCATTGCGTATGCTTCTTTTTATACAAATGAGGCAATACCAACAGAACGAACAGAATAGTTCCAATCAACATCATGGCACTGAACAATCCCAACTGACGAATAGCAACTGCCTCTAAAGGCAACAATGTCAGAAAGGCCGCAACCGTAGTAATATTTCCCACGAAAAGCGGTTGAACCAAATCGCGCAAGGCGTTTCGATTGCTTTGTTCCTCTTGCATGTGGCAAACATAATGCAATGGATAATTGACAGCAATACCAATGATGACCGATGCGATACC
>JAEEGK010001134.1_pt1 | contig 66663 bp, 60 predicted proteins | sample 8958771 | NCBI WGS metagenome assembly JAEEGK01 (sample SAMN16246547, study PRJNA631951) | gut metagenome | biome: gut microbiome; feature: rumen; material: SC-attached | host: Bos | place: Iran: Karaj | collected 2018-10
TCTGATAATAAACTGAAATCTATAATACAACAGTTCCAATCAGAATGTCAATGTATTATAGCAAAATTGTAGTAATAGCACAAGATTAAATATTACAAAAATTAAAAAAATGTCATTTAAAAAACTACTTTTCTTTTTTTATTTTATCTTTAAGTGCTTTTTCTACGATTTTTGGAACCATACGGCTTATGTCACCGCCGAAACGGGCAAGTTCTTTGATGGAGCTTGATTTGACAATGGCGTATTTTTCTTTTGTAGGAATAAAAAGAGTTTCTATATGAGGATTAAGATTCTGATTCATGTGGGCAAGGTCAAACTCATAGGCAAAATCGTTTGTAGAACGGATTCCTCGAATCAAAACACTGGCATCAATGTCCTTTGCATAATTTACAATCAATCCTTTCCATATATGTACTTCTACATTGTCAAAATCTTTAACAAGCTCTTTAAGTAAAGAATATCTTTCATCTTCAGAAAACATATATTTTTTATCAGGATTTACAGAGATAACAACATCAACTAAATCAAAGAGCTTTGCTGCTCTCTGAATAATATCAAGATGTCCGTTTGTCGGAGGGTCAAAAGAACCTGCAAATACAGCTTTTATCATATAATTGAATGTAACTTATTTGACCAAATAACGCAATAGATGTTATATTATAAGTATGGGTAGGAAAATCAAATTATTATCTCTTTTTCTTTTTTTGTTATTCAATGTTCCACTTTTATTTACCAGCTGCGAATCAGATAAAGTAACGCCTGAAACAGAAGAAATTGTCCCACCTGAAGTTGATGATGAAATTGAAGAAACTGTTATAGAAGAACCGGAGCCTGTAATTCCTGAACCGGAACCAGAACCTGAGCCAATTACTCCAAATGATGAAGAATATCTCCGTTCAACAAACAATCTTGATGAAGCAAGCACAATTACAAAGCAGGAGTTTAATGAAGATAAAGCTGCAATCTTAAAAATTATTTCTGAGCTTCAGGTTGTAATGGACACCAAAGATGCAAAAAAATGGCTTACCTACTTAGACCCGGAATCAATCAATTATTATTCAAATCCTGTAAACCTTAGAAATGCACAGAAAAAACTGCCTAGTAAATACTTAAAGCTTGCAAATATATCTGACTATTTCTTCTATGTATTTATTCCTTCACGAAAACGAAGCCAGGTAGACGAAATCCGTTATATTTCCAAAACAAACATTAAGGCTGTTCAGGTCCGCGAAGATTATACAACTGTTGTTTATTATTATTTCACAAAAATAAATGGAAAATGGCTTGTTCATTTACCGCCGGTATAATGAGGCTTGAATAAAATTGAATGTGCAGTTTGATTTATAAAACTGCCAGCGAAGGCAGAAAAAATTGACAGGTACCAACAGCATAGGCCTTCGCTATCTGATTTAGGTTGATTTTTTGATACCTATATTTTATAATTTTAGATTATATGTACTAATATAGTATGTATTTTATTTGGAGGATTTTATGAAATTGACAAAAATTGTAATTGTTGCAGCCGTTCTTTTTATTTCAAGCAGCTTTCTTTTTGCACAGCAGCAGAGCGTAAAAAAAGGCTCCAATTCAAATAAAGAAACAGAAACTTCTGTAGAAAACGAATATCTTAATGATGTTGACGGTGATATTATAATGAGTCTTGCAAACTCAGATGAACTTGATAACAAGCTTGTTGCACTTCAGTATCTTCAGAATGCAATTGAAGATGGAAATACCTCTGACACTGTAGTTCAGGCACTTGACCAGCTTGCAGGCGAAGGTCTTACAAATCAGTCAAGAACAAACGGCCGTGTAATCAACAATTTCCCTGAAATCCGCCGACAGGCATGTCTTCTTCTTGCTAAAGTTCCAACAGAACATTCAAAGAATACACTTGTTTCTATTGCACTTGCAGATAATGAACCAATGGTTATGGCAGCTGCAGTTCAATCACTTGGTGTAATCGGTATTAATGATAATGATGAAGTTGTAGACGCAATCGCTTTTGCAAACAGAAAGAATCAGGTTCTTAATCCAACAAGCAGTCTTGCACTTGAAGTTTTAAACGCTTTCGAAGCCCTTGCTGATAACACAGAAAACAAGAAAACAATGATTGATGCAATTGCCAGAATCTCAACAGACTATCATTATGTTACACCTGTTCGTCAGAAAGCATATAAGCTTTTGAAACAGCTTTCTAACAATGCAAGTCAATCGCAGAATAAATCTAGCAAATCTGATGATGGTAAATAATTTTAGATAATTACTGATACTTAATAAATGGAACCAATAATTTTAGCATCTTCATCGCCACGCAGACAAGAAATACTCAAAATGCTTAAAATACCCTACAGGGTTATTATGCCTAACATTGATGAAACCGTTTCCAATCTGTTGGCACACGATGAAATACCGGAACTGCTCGCAAGAGAAAAGGTTATTGCCGTAATAAAATCCCTTCCTGTTGGACAGGAGATTCCCTGGGTTTTAGGTGCAGATACAATCATTTCTTTTGAAGACAAGCTTTATGGAAAACCTGAAAACCAGGAACAGGCTTTTGAGTTTCTTAAAGGCTTTCAGGGCAAAAGTCACAAAATCATAACATCTATTGTGCTTTATAATGGTAGAAAGCGCACGACTTCATCACGCGTATGTAAAACAGATATTACTTTTGCACCAATGAGTGATGAAGAAATACAATGGTATGTTGATACAGGCGAATGGCACGGAGCAGCAGGTGGTTACAGAATACAAAGCCTTTCGTCAATGTTTATCTCAAAAATAGAAGGATCTTATTCCGGAGCGATAGGATTGCCTATTTTTGAACTTTACGATATATTGAAAGAACAGGGATATAAAATCCTTGAATAGAGCCGTTGGCTCGAATAAATGGGCATATAAGCCCTTATCTTCCGGCCCTTTTGGGTACGAGAAACAGAGTTTGGATGGGTGACAAAATTGTCATTATCGGGCTTGACCCGGTAATCCTAGATTGTCGCATCAAGTGCGACAATGACATTTTTGACATACCCCGTGAAGGAGTTAATCATGGCAGTAGTAACCATGAAGAACCTGCTTGAATCCGGAGTACATTTCGGTCATCAGGTTAAACGCTGGGATCCGCGTATGAAGAAGTACATCTTCGCAGAAAGAAACGGAATCCACATCATCGACTTGCAGAAGACAATCGCTGCAATTAAAGACGGCTACGACGAAGTTCGCAAAGTTACAGCCGCAGGAAAATCAGTACTTTTCGTAGGTACAAAAAAACAGGCACAGCAGGCAGTTCAGAAAGAAGCAGAACGCTGTGGCATGTTCTATGTAAACAACCGCTGGCTTGGTGGTATGCTTACTAACTTCTCTACAATCAAAAAATCACTTCAGAGACTTAAGAAAATCGAAAAGATGGAAATCGACGGCACATTCGAAAATCTTACAAAGAAAGAAGTTGCTGCACTCCAGAAAGAAAAATCAAAGCTTGAAAAGAACCTTGGCGGTATCAAGGAAATGAAAGAGCTTCCTGGATGTATCTTTATTATTGATACACACAAGGAACAGCTTGCAGTTGCAGAAGCTCGCAGAATGGGTATTCCTATCATCGCTGTTGTTGATACAAACTGTAACCCAGAAGGAATTGACTTCCCTATTCCTGGTAATGATGATGCTATCCGCGCTATTTCTTTGTTCACATCAATTATTGCTAACGCTGTAATTGAATCAGACAATGAAGCTGGTCTTAAGATTCTTGAAAATCTTAATGATGATGAAGAGGTTACAACTGATGCTGTAGTTAAGAACGAAGACGAAGAAATCGTTGACTACTCTAACTACCAGCCAACAGAACCAAAAGAAGAGGATATCGAAGCTGACGAAAAAGACAGCCTCGTTGATGAAGACAAAATATATAAGGACTAATAATATGGCATTTACAGCTGCTGATGTTAAGGCACTCCGCGAAAAAACTGGTGCCGGAATGATGGAATGTAAAAAAGCCCTTACAGAATGTAATGGCGATGCTGCTGAAGCAGAAAAATTACTTAAGGAAAAAGGACTTGCTGCTATGGAAAAACGCGCTGAGCGTGCCACAACAGAAGGTCGTTTGTTTATCCGCCAGGTTGGAAATAAAATTGCTGTTGCTGAAGTTACCTGCGAAACAGACTTCGTAGCAAACAACTCAGATTTTATTGCAACTGGTGAAAAGATTCTTGATGTAACTTTTGAAAAAGGTTATACAAAGGTTGAAGCTGACCACGAAGCTCTTCTTGAACCGCTCAAGGTTTCTATCCGCGAGAACATGAAGGTTGCTAAAGTAGAAGTTATTGATATACCAGCTGATGCAATTGGTTCTTTCTATGTACACTCAGACAAGAAAACTGGTGCCGTAGTAGTAATCAAGGGTTCTAATGCTGAATCACTCAAGACTTTTGCTTATGACTGCTGTCTCCATATTGCAGCTTTCACACCATCTTATATTTCTAATAAAGATGTTCCACAGAGCTACATTGATGAGCAGAAAGAGATTTATAAGGCTAAGATGGATCAGGATGAAAAGATGGCTTCTAAACCTGACAATGTTAAGGAAGGAATTCTTCAGGGCCAGATTAAAAAGCACCTTGCAGAAATCTGTTTTGAAGATCAGATGTTCGTAAAGGATGACAAGAAAACTGTAACAGCTAAGCTTGCCGAAGTTGGTAAAGAAGTTGGTGCAACACTTTCTTTTGCAACAGCTAAATTGTACATTCTTGGTAAATAAATAAGATTGCCGGGGCTATTTCTGTCCCGGCAATGACATCTTTAAGGAGGATATTATGGCAGATTCATGTGAAGTTCGTATGGAAAAAACTATTGCGGCTTTAAAAGATTCTTTTAATACAATCAGAACTGGTCGTGCTAACGCCGCTCTTTTTGATAAAGTTCGCGTTGATTATTATGGAACAAAATCTCCTCTTAATCAGGTTGCTACAATCCAGATTCCAGAAGCTCGTTCTGTAATTATCCAGCCGTTTGATAAATCTCTTATTACAGAGATTGAAAAAGCTATTCTTACAGCTGATTTAGGATTGAATCCTTCAAACGATGGTAAAGTAATCCGTATTTCTATCCCTGCCCTCACAGCAGACAGAAGAAAAGAGCTGGTAAAACAGGCTAAGAACATGGCTGAAAACTCAAGAACTTCTATCCGCAACATTCGACGTGATGGTAACGATGAACTTAAAAAGCAGCAGAAATCAGGAGAATTAACTGAAGACGGACTCAAAGCCGAAACAGATAAACTCCAGAAGCTCACAGACAAGTTTATCGAAGAAATTAACAAGATTTACGATGCAAAAGAAAAGGAAATCCTTAACTAGTAATGGCTATCGATAATCAAAATCTTCCGTTTCATGTTGCAATTACAATGGACGGAAACGGAAGATGGGCACAGCAGAGAAATCTCCCGAGAACAGCAGGTCATAACGAAGGACTTACTGCTGCAAAAAATATTGTAAAAGCAGCATCTGATATTGGAATAAAGCATCTTACTCTTTATGTTTTTTCTACAGAAAATTGGAAACGTACACAGGAAGAAGTAGGATTTTTAATGAATCTGATTCATATCTATATCAATAACGAACTGGAGTTTTATAAAAAGAATCAGATTAGAATTAAACATATTGGCGATATTCAGAAATTGCCGGAAAGCATTCAAAAGGATATAAAAAAAGCAATAGCTCAGACAGATTCCTATACAGGAATGACACTTCATCTTGCAATTAATTATGGCGGTAGAGATGAAATTATACGCGGAATTAAGAAAATAATAGATGATGGAATACCATCAGATAAAATAGATGAAAAAGTGGTTTCAGATTATCTGGATATGCCCGAAAGCCCTGATGTTGACCTTTTAATCAGGACAGGCGGTGAAAAAAGATTAAGTAATTACCTTTTATGGCATATTCCTTATGCGGAGCAGATTTATATTGATACTCTCTGGCCGGACTACACAAAAGACGAATTTTATAATAATATTGAAGAGTATCAGAAAAGAAACAGACGATTCGGTGCAGAAAAAGCACAGAAGAAATGAGGATAACTGATGAAGAATGTTTACCAAAGATTGTTAATTTTCTTTTTAGGAATACCAATTGTTCTCGGACTCATATTTATTAATTTCTATAATCACCTTGTAATAAATATTATCATAATGATTTTTTCTGCTTTAGGTGCAAATGAATTTTATAATATGTTGATTCCAAGATACAAGCTGTTTAACAGACCATTAATCATTATCCTTACTGTATTACAGCCCTTCTGTTCATATATTTTCATATTATTGGGAATAAATTCCATTGTATGTTCCTGGATATTGATATTTGAAATACTTGTTTTAATGGGAGTAGAATGTTTTTCTGTAAAAGATTTTACTGATTCTGTTTCCAAGATTTCTTTAAGTACTTTGATTGTAATTTACTGTGGTTTTATGTTCTCATTCATTGTAAAAATCACAGGAATAGAAGATTATTCAACTCATTATATGTGTCTTTATGTACTCTTTGTTTTTATGTGTGACTCAATTGCCTGGTTCTTTGGAGTACTGTTCGGTAAAAACAGCCGTGGAATTGTTGCAGCAAGTCCTAACAAAAGCGTTGCAGGCTTTATAGGTGGTTTTGCAGGTGCAATTGTTTCTGCAATCCTTATGAAAATAATCTTTAAAGATGTTTTCCCTGGTGCATACTGGAAAATAATTCTTATAGCAGTATGTTGTGCTGCTTCTACAATTATTGGAGATTTGATTGAATCGGTTTTCAAACGCTCCTGCAATGTAAAGGACAGCGGAAAGCTTATTCCTGGTCGCGGCGGTATTCTTGATTCTCTTGATTCTCTGCTTGCAACAGCACCAGTTTTCTATACGTTAGCACACTTTTTATATCATATTTAATTTATTATGAAACGCGTTTTAGTTTTAGGAAGTACAGGCTCTATAGGCACAAATGCCATTAATATCATTTCTTATATGCCGCAGGATTTTATGCTTTGCGGCCTACAGGCTCATTCCAGCGAAGATAAATTACTCAAAATTGCAGAAAAATATAAGTGCCCTTACCTACTTTCTTCAAAAGATGATTCGCCACAGGCTTTCCAGAAGCTTATTGATGAAGCAAAACCAGATATTGTTGTAAACGGAATTGCCGGTGCGGCCGGTCTTATGCCTTCTAAAATTGTACTTGAAAACGGTATAAATCTTGCACTTGCAAATAAAGAAACAATTGTAATGGCGGGCAGTTTGATTAAACAGCTTGCAGTAGAAAAAAATGCAAAAATTATTCCGGTTGATTCTGAACATTCAGCAATTTTTAACCTTGTTGAAAAAATCGGAAAAGAAAATATATCTAAAATAATTATAACTGCAAGTGGCGGACCTTTTAGAACTTATACAAAAGAGCAGCTTGAAGATGTTACAGTAGAACAGGCTTTGAATCATCCAACCTGGCAAATGGGTAAAAAGATTACCGTTGATTCTGCAACTCTTGCAAACAAGGGACTTGAAGTTATTGAGGCAGCTTATCTTTTTGATGTTACAGCTGAACAGATACAGGTTGTTGTTCATCCGCAGAGTTTGATTCATTCACTTGTACGCACAAACGATGGAATGCTTTATGCACAGATTTCCGATCCAGATATGAAGCATCCTATTTTTGGAGCATTAACCTGGCCTGAAAACAAACAGACTTATCTTGAACCTTTTGAGCTTTTTGATACAACAATGACTTTCTTTAAGCCAAGAATGCAGGATTTTCCAATGCTGGAATATGCGTTTGAATGTGTAAAAGCCGGAAATGCTTATCCTATTGCTTTTAATGCTGCCAACGAAATTGCAGTACACGCTTTCCTTGATCAGAAATTATCTTATATGGCAATTTCACGTATAGTAAGAAGCGTACTCGATAAAAACTGGAGCCAGAAAATTAAAACTTTTGATGATGTTTTTGCTGCAGATGAGCTTGCAAGAAAGTATGCTAGGGAGCTGATATGAAATGGCTGTATGGTATTCTTTGCCTCTTCTTTTTGATTTTATTCCATGAGTTCGGACATTTTCTTGCTGCCAAGCTTTTTGGCGTAAAGGTTGAATCTTTTTCTATCGGTTTTGGCCCTATCCTTCTTCATAAAACTATTAAGGGAACTGATTACAGGCTTTCTTTATTCCCGCTTGGTGGTTACTGCGGAATGAAAGGTGAAAAGGATTTTAAAACCGCTATAGAAGAGCATTTGCCTGAAATAAAAGCTGAAAAGGATTCACTTTATGGTGTTCATCCACTAAAGCGTGCCGCAATTGGTTTTGCAGGCCCCTTTTTTAATTTTATTTTTGCCATAATTGCTCTTAGCCTTATAAATCTTATTGGTTATACCTACTACACTTATTCTAACCGCATTATTCTTGCTGATGAACTTTATGCCGAACAGTTTGCAGAAAACCCTAGTGCGGCTAAGATGGGCGGTTTACAAACGGGTGATTTAATCATAGAAATTAACGGTAAAGAAATCACTGATTTTTCTGAAATTATTGAAGAGGTTTCTATCCATCCTGATGAAGATTTAAAAATTAAAGTTGACAGAAATGGCAAAATCTTAAGCTATACAATACACACCCAAATGGATAAATCACAGGGAAGCGGAAAGCTTGGAGTAGCCGCCGATACAAGCGAAAAGCTTACAAAGCATACACCTAAGTATAATATCTTTACAGCCTTTGGAAGAGGCTTTTTAGATACAATAGATATGCTTGTTCTTACTGTTAAAAGTATTGGAATATTATTCAAAGGAATTGATTTACAAAATGCAGTTTCCGGTCCTGCAAGAGTTACAGAAATGCTTGGTTCAACAGTAAAGGATGGTTTTGAAGCAAGTGCAAGAATTGGCTTTGTGAGCATGTTTAATCTTATGGCTGTAATCAGTATTTCCCTATTTTTTATGAATCTTCTGCCAATTCCTGTTCTTGACGGCGGATTGATTTTAATTGCTCTTATTGAAACCGTAACAAGAAAAAAGCTGAATCCGCGCATTCAATATTATGTTCAGTTTATAGGTTTGGCATTTATCATATTTTTGTTTATAATTGGAACATACAGTGATATTTCATATTTTATTAAACAAGGAAAGCTGGCAAAATGAAAAAAACTTTTATACTTTTTCTTATACTGTGCACTTTTTTATTCACTATATACTCACAATCACACTTTTCTACCCAATCACATCAGGAAGCTGTAACAAATATAATTGATTTTTCACCTAAAAACTCCAGCGACACTTATTACCTTAGCTCTGGTGATGACGGCTTTTTGATTAATTGGTCAGATGATAATCAGGGTGAGCATTATCAGATTACTGATGTTGGAATTAAGCTGATTGCTGTTTCGCCAAATGGTAATGATATTGCTGTTTATGAAAGTGATGGTGGTTCTGTTAATAAAGTAAGCATCTGGGACTGGAAAAAGCTTACAAGAAAATGGCAGAAAAAATATACAGATTCCATCACTTCACTCGCCTTTTCTTCTAAGGGAACTTATCTTATTGTTGGAACTGCAACTGTAGATGGAGCTGAGTTCTTTAATACTTCAAATTGGACAAAAGTTAATAAAGTTAAGTCAAATACCGGAATTGTAAATTATATACAGACAAGTGGAACAGAAAAAACTGTAGTTTTCTATTCTCCTTCTGGCTATCTTTCTTATTACAATATGCAGAATGGTCAGCTTAAAGAAAAGTTTTTGATTCCTCAGGGACTTTCGCAGACACTTCTTTTTAACGACAGCATCTTTTTTGCAGGTGTAAGGGATGATGTAATTTACGTAATAAATGCTTACAAGGGAACTACAGTTTCTACAATCAATGCAAAAAATCCAATTATTCTTTCTTCATCTGAAGATAACAATCTTTACTATCTGGAATATGATGGTAAAAATAATTATGAAATTAAAATGCTGGAAAATCTGCCGGACCAAAGAGTTTCGAATCCGCGAATTGTAAAAAGCATGAAAGGTCCTCGTGGAAATGCTGCAATTACAACAGGTAAGAAAATCAATGCAGAAATAATTCTTGGAAGCAAAGCCGGAGCAATTTACAAGCTTGATACAGAACCGACAACTACTGTAGCTTCTATGTCTGAAATTACTGAAAATACTTATTCAAAGATTTATGATATGGAACCGGCACCGGAAGATTTTTACTTCCTTACAGAAAAAGCAATTTTCAAATCTTCTTATGATTCAGGACTTGTTGATAAGCTTGCCGCTACAGATGGTCAGACAAACATTATAACTAATACAGACAATAAAGTTATTTTATGGACAAAGGGCTCACGAAATCCTGTTGTTCAGATGGATTTGAGCAGAAAAACAAAGGAAACTTTATTTACTCCAAAGAGCAATATCCAGTCATTAAGACTTTCTTCAATTGGTGATAAAAAGTATTTGATTGAAATTGAAAGTAATACAAGTGTAAACCTTTATAATTTTGCAAACAAGAGCTTTATGGAAGTTTATTCTGGTACCGGTATTCAGGATGCAATCTTAACTGATGACGGAAATATGTACATTGCAAAAACTGCAGCTACAAATCCTAAGGTTCCACTGCTCTGCGTAAATCTTGAATCTTTGGAAACTGTTCCTATGTCGCTTATCGGTAATGTTTCTTATGCGCTTAGTACAGATGGAAAAATTATTTACGGTATTGTTTTACAGTCTGATGAAAATATCCGCAACACTTATGTTTATTCTTTTAATACTGCAACTAAAAAGGCGACTAATATTTTGAAGTTTTCCGAAGAGGATTCTGAGGCCTTTACATATCTTTACGGCAACGCCCTTTATACGAACATTGGCAAGAACAAGGTTTACTGCTACAACATTGCAAGTAAAAAGCGATTCAGCTATAACCGTTCAAGCTCCATTCCATTCAGAATTACGCAGAATGGAAACAGAGTTGTAATTCTGAATAATAACGGCAGTATTTCGTGGTGCAGTCCGACGGGGTCTAATCTGCTTGCTGACTGGTATTTGACGAAAGATGAACAGTGGTATGAATTTTAGCGTTCCCGATAGTTCTATGTTTACCGTCCATTTTATCTAGGAACGCTTGCAGTTTTGCATCCGTGCAAAACTGCTATCACTGGTTCGATTTCATTATTGCATCCGTGCAAAACTGCGGTCACTCGTTTAGTGCCAGTCGGCGGTGTTGATGCCACAGCCGCGCATTAGGGCTTCAGAGTAGACTGATTCGTAGCCACGGACTGAGAGTTCCCAGCTGAAGTCTTTTTGCATGCCGCGGAGCTGCATTTGTTTGATGTGGTCTTTTTTGTTATAATAGGCATACAAAGCCCAGCCTACGGTGTCGTATATGGCGCCAGGAGTAAGGGAATCGAAGAGAAAGCCTGTTCCTTCTCCTGTTTCCTGATTGTATTGTTCTACGGTGTCGGCAAGACCGCCTGTTCTGCGAACGATTGGCAACGTTCCGTAAAGCATTGAATACATCTGATTTAAGCCGCATGGTTCGTAGCGTGAAGGCATTAGGAAGAAATCTGAGCCGGCTTCTATTAAATGGCTGAGAGATTCATCGTAACCGATATAGGCACGCAAGTTTGGAAGCTGCTTTTGTAGAGTTCTGATTTCGTCTTCGCACCATTTTTCGCCGCTACCAAGAATTGCAAACTGGATTTCCATTGTGTTACAGATGCTGTAGATTGAACCGTAAGTTGGGGCAAAAACTTCTGCAATACCCTTCTGGTCTGCAAGACGTGTAATAATTCCTACTACCGGTACATCAGGGATTTCTGGAAGTCCCATTCGTTTCTGGAGTTCTTTTTTACACTTTGCTTTATTTGCAAGATTCTTATAATCATAATTTGCAGGAATGAGCTTGTCTTTTGAAGGATTCCAGGTTTCCAGATCACAGCCATTAAGAACACCGCGGATTACATCTGAACGAACACGAAGAAGTCCGTCCAAGCCGAATCCGCCGTCCATGGTCTGGATTTCTTTTGCATAAGTTGGTGAAACGGTTGTAATCATATCGGCACAGGAAAGAGCGGCCTGCATAAGATTGATGGAACCGTTGCGTTCAAAGCCTGCACCGTGATAAAGCTGCCAGTCAATTCCAAGAGCCGGGAAAGAATCCTTACCATACCAGCCCTGATAGCCAAGATTATGAATTGTGAAAACAGAAGCTGTATGTGCAAAATAACCGTTACGGCAAACGTGTTTTAAGAGAACAGGTACAAGCGCACAGAACCAGTCGTGGGCGTGCATAATATCAGGATACCAGCCTAAAAGTCGGCAAATCTGGAAGGCACCGTGACAAAGAACGGCTGAACGGTAGGGATTATCGTGGAAATCGGGTTCATATTTTGTACCATAAATACCATCACGGCCAAAGCTCTGTTCGTGGTCAATAAAATATACTGGAACTTGAGAGCCAGGAAGATTTGATTCGTAAACTTTTACCCAGGTTTCAACCTGGCCTGCCGCTACTGCAAGAGGTGCTTCTATTGGCTTGAGCTTGGAACGATCAATCTTATAATAACGCGGCATAACAATTCTTACGTCGTGACCAAGCTTTTTAAGTGAAATAGCGAGTGCCGAAACAGCATCAGCCAATCCACCGGTCTTTGCAAAAGGTACAGTTTCTGAAGTTACCATTAAGATTTTCATGTCATCAAACCTCCTGTGTTTGAGTTTTCAGTGATACAAGTTTTGCTATGCAAAACTTGAAGCGGACCATGTAACAGTTATTCGCTATTAATAAGCATTCGGGTCCGCTACAGCTCGTTTGAAAGCTTCCTTACTGTTTAAAATTGTTTTTTCGCTGCAGCAATAGGCGATTCGGAACCAGCCTTTTCCGCCGAAGCCGGAACCTGGAGCGCACAGAATATTGTATTTTTTAAGATGATTTGTAAAAGCCATATCATCATCATTCCAGCCATCAGGTACTTTTACAAAAAGATAGAAGGCTCCATCAGGAACAGCGTATTTTAATCCTGCATAATCCATAACTTCGCAGATTTCGTTGCGGCGTTTTTCGTAAAGGCTGTAATCGCAGGGGGCATTCCAGCTTTTTGCAATAACCTTCTGGAATAAAGCAGGAGCATTTACAAAACCTAAGATTCTTGTTGAAAAAATTGCAGCGGCTATGAAATCTTTTGCTTCAGGACATGCAGGATTTATACAAATATAACCTATTCTTTCTCCAGGCAGGCTGAGATTTTTAGCAAAAGAAGTTACAACTACAGCATAAGGATATTTTGGGAAAACTGAGGCAACCTTTTTACCGTAAGTGATTGCGCGGTAAGGTTCATCGCAAATTATGTAAGGATAGCGGCCTGTTTTATTACCGTGTGCTTCAAGAACGCTTACAACTGCCTGGATTTCTTCATCTGAATAAATGCGTCCGGAGGGATTATTCGGCGAATTGATTAAGATTGCAGCTGTTTTTTCATTTAAAGCTGCTTTTATTGCATCTGCATCGAGGCCGAAATCATCTTTAGTTTTTACACGGACGATTTCACCGCCACCATTATGAATGTAATGATCATACTCTGTAAAATAAGGGCACGGTACAATTACTTCATCACCATCGTTTAAAAGTGATTTTAGCGTAACGTTTAATGCACCGGCAGCACCAACAGCCATAACAACATTTGAAAAATCAACCGGAACACCCTGCTCCAGCGATGTTTTTTGTGCCATTGCTTGGCGGGCTTCTTTGTAACCAGCATTTGGCATGTATCCGTGACAAAGATGGGTCTTATCTGCGGCAACAAGCTTTATCTGCTCGACAACTGGCTCAGGAGGGTCTAAATCTGGATTACCAAGACTGAAATCAAATACTTTATCTTCTCCGTATTTCTGTTTTAATAAATTGCCTTCTTCGAACATTTTGCGGATTACACCGGCAGAAGGACTTTCAACTAGTTTTTTAATATTTTGTGAAATCATGCAAATATTATAGCACATAAATTAAAGTTAGAAAATAAAATGAATTCTAAATACTGTATGAAAGTGTACGAAAAATACTATCACAAAGAACCAGATAGACACTTTATAAACACTTAAACAAAAAATAGCTCCCAGTCGAGTTACGTCTTTCAAAACCGCACGTTCACGTGCTACACGCTGATGTGCCTTGTAATTATATACGTTTGCCGCTAAAGCGGCAGCACATCAGAGTGTTTTTGAAAGACGTCCCTCTCCTTCGCGCTATTTTTTTTGAACACTTTTTTTATATGTATCCTTTTATTTTATAACATATTTTTATTGAGGGGCCTTATTTGGGGGGGGGCGTTGCGTGGGTGTCCCCTGCTGAGGGGATAGCGGAAAAGACCGCAGCGAAGCGAGGACTTTGGAGAGCAAGGGGAGACCCCGTTAGGCAGCGTGTAGGTTTCGTTTAAGATTGACATAGTGTTATCCTCCATTCTGATTATTCCGGAAGGGAAAGTGTGATTGTCACATTCCCGTCACCGAGTATCTGTTTCAATTCTTCCTGCGTTATGTCATTGATGTGTCCGAGCTTCGTAAAATCATAGTGATTGGTATCGTAATACACGACAAAGCTGCTTCCCATAAAGAGTACAAGGTCTCCTGGTTCAGTAGTCAGATCCGTATTGTTGGAAGGAAGTCCTTTCCATAGCATTCCGACCTTTTCCATACCGCCATAGTCTCGCATATTAATGGTTATCGGTCCCCAATTCAGAAGGTGCTTCAATGCGGAAGCCGAAGAATTGTTCTCCATTGTCGCCGTATATGTCTGCCCGTTTATGTTAAGGTTCATCTGATACTCTCCCTCCGGGCGGACGTGCAGGTATCCGAACGGAGTAAATAACCAAAGAGCGATGACCACTATAACAGCAATGATTATGATCGGAATCATCCGCTTTCTCATTTTTCTCCTGATATCTGTTTTTCGCTGTTCATCCATATGGTTCCTCCGTCAAAGCGATTCATACTGTTTTTCGTCCACCGCTTCCAGCCATACGTTTTCCGTATTTTCACCGGGGACTTCAATGGACAGATGCGAGAACCACTTGTCCCTCTTGGCACCGTGCCAATGCTTGACCCCTGCAGGAATATAGACGATACTGCCTTTTTTAAGGCTTTGCGCTTTTTTGCCTTCTTCCTGATACCAGCCTTCGCCCGCTGTGCAGACAAGAATCTGACCTCCGTCCTTTTTGGCCTTATGAATATGCCAATGGTTGCGGCATCCCGGCTCAAAGGTTACATTCGCCACAAACGGCCTGCCTTTCTCAAAAGGAGTCAGCGGATTCAGGAAGCTCTCACCATCAAAATATTGCGCGAAGTTCACATTCGGCTGTCCCTTGCCGAAAACATTCTCCCTTACAAATGCAGAGTCTCCCGCTGGCTGCCATGCTTTATATTCAGGAAGCGCTGCATATTCTTCTTCTGAAACCGGACGAACAAATTCGTTCTTCAGATTTTCTCCGCCTATCTCCACGGCGATATGGGAGAACCAGCTGTCCTTTGCCGCGCCGTGCCAGTGAAGCACATCCGTGGGGATACTGACAACCGAGCCGGGTACCATACGGATCGGCTCTTTACCTTCCTCCTGATACCAGCCTTCACCGGCAGTGCAGATGATGATCTGGCTGCCACCCGTCGTTCCGCGATGGATATGCCAGAAGCACCTTGCTCCCGGTTCAAAGCTGACATTTGCGAGCATCATTGCATGTCCCGCCATCTTCAGCGGCTTCATATAGGTCTTCCCGGTCATGTTCTTGGCAAACATCACGTTGTAGATGCCGGTTCCGAGATAGTTTTCCTTCTTGAATTCTTTTTTCTCTATTGTTTTCACGGTGGATTCCTCCTTTTAATGTCCACGTGTTGATTATTCGTTCTACGGATAGTATGATGGGGAAAAGAAGCAAATACAATCTCCAGATTGTTATTCATGGCGATTACGCCACACATATTGAAAAGTGGATATTTTAAGGAGTGATTTTGATGGAAAGAAAAACAGACCTACGTGTTCTTAAGATAAGGAATGCGATAAAGAATACTTTCAAGGAAATGGTCATGGAGATGGATGCATCTGACATACAGATCAAGGAACTGACAGAGCGGGCCATGATCCACCGCAAGACGTTCTATCTGCATTACACCTGCATAGAGGCCTTGTACGAGGATATTCTTTCCGAGCTCTCAGAGGAATACTATAAGACCATCGACACAATACCGACTGATGCTCCGTTCACGGAAGTCAACCGCGTATTCTTTGAATTTATGGCTTCTCAGGAACCATATATGGAGAAGATCGTATGTGATCCCAGTTACCGTGAGTTCTCAGACAAATTCTTCATGTCTATGTTGCAACACAATCGTGCCCGCCATAACCCTTATGCGGCTTTTTCAAAAGAGGAGCAGAATATCATCAATACCTTTCTCGGGATCAGCTCCGTCAATCTCTACAGACACTGGGTACAAGATAAAAAGAGTCTCCCTTTGAAACATCTGATCGATCTGTCCGGAAAACTCTTTTATAGTGGTATCTCTTCAGTTTTATAACGTCCTATTATGGGTTCAGGATAATAACCGCAGCCAAAACCAGCGTAATCCCTATCCCCGATAAAACCGTTAATGTTTCTGAGAAATATATGATTCCGACAAGCGTTGCTACAACAGGTTCTATAGTTGCTATTATTCCGGTATAATCCATTATCCGTTTATTCTTAGCAACACATTACATATTTCGCTATTACTCTGCACAATCCATAAAGAACGAACGCAATTGTCGTCAAAACTGTCGTCAAAACCGTTCTTTCAGACAAACAAAAATCCCGAAAGCCCGTCATATAAGGCTTTCAGGATCTCAAATTTGGCGGAGACGGAGGGATTCGACCGACAGCTGCGACTTAAGTCTTGCTGTCTGATACCTTGCAAGCATCCGCTTGCTGCGGTCACGCATACGCACGAAGCATCCCCCGGATGCTTCTCTTCGGCGTCTGCTCCCCTCACGGGTTCGAATCCCCCTCACAAATTCATCTATAACTTGTTATGGCGGAGACGGAGGGATTCGAATTAGATAAATTTAATTCCATCCTATCCGAAACAATAAAATACGTAGCTTTCAGACTACAAAACAAGTCATTTTGAACGGGTCAGTCCATTTATTCCATTCTTTCTGGAGCTAATTGTCGTCAAAACTGTCGTCAAATAAATGTAGCAGATCATATGTTAATACTGTCCAATGGTGATATTTTATTCCATTAGGGTGTAACACTTTTTCACCCAGTCCATATTATTGAAATCTGATCATTTACATATACAAATCTTGTTTGACATTTACTAATTCTTCAGATGCTTTTCGGCAGAATTCTACTCGTTCAGTTTCTGTTAATGAATTCGAGAATAATATCTCATCTCCGACTATCATGAAATATCGTGAAATATCGTGAAAATGCAAGTTTTCCCACAGCAATCCAACCATCACGCTTGTGTACCAATCTTACCCAATTAAACAGTGTAATTACTGATACGTTGAAATCCTCGACATCATAATGATTATTAAGACAAAATGCCTCTTCAATGGTTTTGTTTTGCTGAGTTCTTTTACTTGCATTCCATGTTGATTATTCCGGAAATAAGCTTTTGCAGAGAGATCTTCCGTGTTCTTGTAAAGTTGCGATTCGGGTTAACGCAATAGTCTTCGGGTGTACCGGCAACTTCGGCTACGGCTGACGAAAGCAGACTCTTTACATGTTTGGGTTTCATGTAGCACCTCCTTGAATCTTCCATATAAGGATTCAAAGAGGCCGCACACTTGGGTACGCGTGTCAATCTCTAACTGCAAAAATCACTCAAAAAAGACCCCCATACCTTTGTGATATGAGGATCTTTGAAGAGACTGTCTTAACTTAATGACATTGGGCTCTCAGTGATTCAAATCACTTTTGAGACACCCCCACGGACATCCACTCTTATAGGTGGTAACTTTTCAATAGCGTATGCGGTCAACTTTTTCGTGAGCACCTGGTATACTTTTTCAGTAGCATTCACAGCGGAATTTGATTTCATGTTCAAAACGAGTTGTTGGAAATATGCATCTTAAACCGCATGATGCAATAGTCTTTCCCTGTTTCGGATAATACGCCGCGATTTTGGATGAACTATATATTCACCTGATGAACTTCTCCGGTTTTCCACTTTTTGAAATCAGGAGCCGGTACACCATCGTTTTCACTGATTTCGATAACAATTTCGCGAATAACTCTTTGATGTGTCACAACGAGAACAGCCTCTCCCTCCTCAAGTTTCGGTTTTATCTCATCGTAAAAGAACTTATGAACCCTCTTCCTAAAAGCTTCCACCGTCTCGGCTGCCGGATCCATTTGAAAACCTATGCTTCTTCTTTCCATGCGGCTTGTTCCCTGGGAGGAACCGAAAAACTGCTCTCTCAAAGCACTGTCTGATACTATCGGCAAATCCTTCTGCCCTATAGTGTCCAAAATTATATCAAGAGTCTGCCGCGTTCTGAGCAGGTCGGAAGTATAAGCTCTGTCAAATACAATCCCCTGTTTCTTCAAAAAAACGCCGCAGGTATATGCTTCCTCTTTTCCCTGTTCCGAAATCGGAAGATCTTTCCACCCTGTCAATCTATGCTGGGACGTCCAGACAGTTGCCCCATGTCTTGCCAAAAACAATCTGCCTTTCATGTCAGTCATTCATCAAATTCCTTATTTTACAACTCAGCGCTTCAATGGTCGTCACATCAGTAAAAATATTCTGGCCGGAAAACTTTACCGAGAATTCCTTCTCCACGGTTTCAATGAGAATATAATAGCCTATGGAATCAAGTCCTATGTCTAAGATCAGATCCATGTCCGGCCTGATATCAGGTATGTCACTTCCTCTTTCAATTATCATGATCAGTTTTTCTCTGATCTCATCGATACTCAATTCTTTTTACCTTTCCAAATCCTACGGTATCCGGCTTTGTCTTTAGAACATTGACACTCTTTATGTTTTTATAAGCCGGGAGCCGGCCGTTTACTCTTAAAACTATCCCGCGAATTTCTTCACAGCTATAAACATCCGAATAAATATCAGCAATTATGCTGTTCTCTTTTCCCCATATTCTGCAATAGCCAATACCGGGATCCGACATCAGAATGCTTTCAATTTCTTCAGGGCTTATGTTTTCCCCGTTCGAAAGCACTATGATGTTCTTCTTCCTGCCAGTGATAATCAGTCTATTCCGATCGTCAAGTCTGACCAGATCTCCTGTTTTCAGCCATCCATCGTGAAAAATCTCCCGTGTTGACTTCTCATCTCCGTAGTACCCCTTCATTATCTGAGGCCCTCTGACCTCAAGCTCTCCATCTTCTATCCTGTATTCAACTGCTTTGCAGATGCAGCCTACAGAATAGGGATCAAAATCTGTCCGGGAATGCATTGCGATTATCGGTGCACATTCCGTCATTCCGTACCCGGTGATAAGTTCTATTTTACTGCCTGCATACCATTCTGCCATCTCAGCTGTCAGCGGCGCTCCGCCGCAAAAAACAGTCCGAATATTATTCTTGACCAGATTGCTCTCTTCCTTTGAAAGATTGCTCAGATAAAACCTCAGCGCAAAAAGAAGACTCGGAACGAAAATCAGATAAGCCGGGCGAAACCGATTAATTGCCACCATCAAACTGCTGTCAGGTATTCCAATGACTGTTGTGTTACCCTCAATAAGCTGGTATATGACTCCACATGAAAGGCCATAACTGTGAAAAAACGGAAGGATCGAAAGAGCAAACGCATGTACATCTGAAGGAACAACATGACACAGGTTAAGAGTTGACTGCAGTATGCCTTTTTCGGTCAGCATGCAATATTTTCTTTCTCCGGTCGTTCCCGAAGTTCCTATCATAGTACAGACCCTGGAAGGATCATATTTATAATCCGGTATTAATTCATCATGGACAACCGCTTCTGTAATGAATTCCCGAAACTGATATACCGGGATTTCAGCACCTGTATTCTTTTCGCCGGATGTGAGCATAATATGACAATCCGTCTTCTTCAGTTCTTTTGCCAGTATCTCTCCTTCATCATCTCTATTAAGGAGAACAGCAATGTTACCGCTTATAATGATCCCAAAATACAGGCAGATCCATTCAAAGGAGTTGGCACCCTTTAAGGCAATATGCTTGTTTGAAGAAAAGCACTCACGCATATATCCGGCGATTCTATAAACTTTTTCGCAGAAAACGCGGTACGGCACACTGCGCTGAATATCCAGTTCAGATGTCACGATCAGAAATGCATCGCGTTCTGCGTACAGTTCAGCGGTTTTTCTGATGAGTTCCCCCATAGAACCATTTTCGAGCTGTTTCAACAACCTGTTTTTAGCTTCCGGATCAAATCCCGGTTTCTCTTCCATTATAGCAATTTCCTTTTCTCAATATCCGTTTCCAGGGCATTCATTATTATGTCCTTCCATTTGTCTATTTCCGGGTCGGATTTGCGCAGCGAATCCAGTCTCTCTCCGGCCATACGATACTGCATACTGTACTTTTCAGCAGCTTTGTCATAATCCTGTTCTTTATTGTCAAATGGGTCTTCGTTAAACAGTGTATGAAAAGCCATGACTCCGAAGGCAAAATAATCCACTCTTCGGTCTGCGTCTATCCCATTGTCGACCATCTGCTCAAGCGGCCAGTGGAGATATTTACCCGTTCCGAGAAACCTGTTCATATTCCGGGGCTTATAAATATTTAACTCATCTTCTCTTTTTACGCTACCAAAGTCTATTATCACAAGTCTTCCGTCATCTCCGGATATGATATTGGCAAGTTTAAAGTCGCGAATGACCATGCTTCCCTCTTTATGATCATGAAATGTCCTGAATAAGCTCTGTGCCATCACATATTCCTGCTCAAGGAGTTTCTTTCTCTCATCATAAGGCGCATGCTTTATACGATCCTTTAAGATAATCCCCGGAATATACTCACGGATAAGGTAATCCCCCCTCATTGAGTAACACAGCAGTTTGGGGACATATTCAAAGCCTCCGTTTTCATTCAATCTCTCCAGCACGATCGCTTCTTTCAGGATGTTGTGTCTGGCAATTTCTTTGCTTTCGTGTCTGGAATAATATGGAATCTTAATGAAATACTGAGCCTGACCGATTTCCACCTTATAAAGCAGCCCCTGGCCTCCGGCAGCAGACAGAACAGGAGTTACGGATGGATCAAGTACCGCCAGGGCTTCTTCAAGTGATTCCCGCGTCAGGGGATCATTCTTTTTTGAAGCCACAAACTCTTCCCAGTTTTCTTTCATATTCTTTCAAACTCACCTTTATTTATAAGTTTTATATTACGATACAGTTCTGTCCATCTCACTCTGGCATTTTTTATATCATATTCATCCAGACTGCATGCAGCTGTCTTTATATAACGCTCCATACAACCAATATTTTTCAGCGTAGACTGAGCAAGCGCTTCCGGATCATCCGGCGGAACAATTATCCCGTTAATACCGTCACATATCAGATCTGTTATGTGACCGCTCGCTGTAGTGACAACACAGGTTTCAGCTTGCATGGCATTCAAAAGAATCTGCGGAATACCCTCTGCATTTCCGGTGATATCTTTTCTTGCAGGATGCCAAAGTATGCCGCATTTATCCAGAACTGCTTTCATTTCTTTCATTGGAAGAAAGCCATGCCAGATTATGCGGTCATTTACGCCGCATTGTTCTGCAAGAACTTTAAGATCTTTTTCCAGTTCACCCTCCCCGATTATATCCAGCTTATATTTCTCCGGCATATAACACAGAGCCTGGATGGCGATATCTATTCCTTTTTTGGGGATGAACCTGCCCACAACGGCAATACGATATCTGTCCTTATTCTCTTTTCTCCCGTAATCTTCTCTTATAGTCGGCGGGAAAACAGCAATTCTCCCTCTAAAGCCCAGACTGCTCATAAGCCTACGGTCGCTTTCGCACACAACCGTAATCATTGCTGCATGATTGGCAACCTTTATAGTCTTCTCAGTGAGATCCGGCTGAAGTATTTTTGAATTGGTATCATTTCCGCCCTGGAAAGAGAGAACATACGGGATTCCGTATACATATGCTGCAGCGCAAAGCATCAGAGCCGGTTCTCCGTCAAAAACAGCGTGTATCAAATTATATTTTTTATAAAAATCCTTGTAGAAAGGCAGTTTATCAACAGTTATAACATGCGGATTGCCCAGAGCAACATAGATCTCGTTTTTCATCACTGTCTTTGCCGCAAAATCATACCTTACCCCTGCTTCCATCAGCGCCAGAAGCACATCCGAAACAGCATAATGTGTGTTCTCTATGATGTTGTGCTGATAAAAAAGACAATACTTGCGAAGAGATTTCAGGAAGAGTTCTCTGTCCATTCTATAAATGACTTCAGCATTTCCTTCATTCTCATGTTTCCATACCGCACAGCCGAGATCTGTACATATTTTGCGAGACAGAGAGTTGGTCTCCAAAACCCTTGCCGTGATATATGTAACAGGAAAGTTGAGGAATACATAGTCGATCACGGCACGGCATGCGTCTCTCATGATCACTGAGGCTCTCTCTTTCCCGTACTTATGAATAAGCTCTTTCATGGCAGGAAGATAGATTGCCAGCCTTCCAATATCTGCGCTTTCACCATTCACGGTATATCCTATTGTACCTATGAACTGATCATCTGCAGCAGTAACCGCAAGAATAGTATCTTCGGGATCATACCTGTGTTCCCTTATCCATTGCTCACTTTCACTGTCAGATTTCAGGGAGGAAAAAAAGGCTTTGCAATTCTGTTTGCGTGTTTCAGTACAAAGCGGTATGTACCTGTCTGCAACCGTAGTAATTACTATATCCGCATATTTTATACATATACCCATTATTATCTTCTCTTCAGTATGTTATTAAAAAGTCTAATATATGCTCCTGTCTCTATCTCAGGTGTAAACTCATGAGCTATCGTATCCACAGCTTTCTTTCCCATAATGCTGATCAGATTTCTGTCAGCATAAAGATTACGGATGGCTTCGACCAGGGCCTGTGTATCATCAACGGGTATAAGTATCCCATCATGTAAATTTGTCAGTACATCTTCGAATATTTCAGTTCCGATCACCGGGAGACCTAAAGCCATGTTTTCCAGAACTCCGTTTGCCATCCCGTCATCACTGCTCGGGAAGCATCCTGCGTCGGTAGCTGCTATAAGAAAAGGCACTTCATCTCTGTCGCATTGTCCGGTCACCTGTATGATATTTTTCTCCTTCAGCTTATCCCAAATATCTCCGATAAGTTTCCTTTCAACGTTGCCAAGATCAGGTCCTATAACCAGAAGACGCACTTTGTCTTCCGGGTCATTGATTAAGTCCAGTGCATGGCAGAGCGTCACCACACCTTTTTTCTCTCTTAAAGATCCTGTGAAATTCAGGATCAGGTCCTCTTTATTCCAGTTGTATTTTTTTACAAGCTCAGCTCTTGTGCCGGTTCGATCAGTTGTCTTTCTAATATTTGCAAGATCATACGAGTTCTTTATTACAAGACTCTTTTTATCCATATCCGGATATGCTATGAGAAGCCGGTTTCTGAGATGCCTGTTAACACACACGATGGCATCAGCACTGTCCATGACCCAATACACGGGAGCAAAACGCGTGATATCAAATATATTTCGCCCTATATCATTTCCTCTTACCCCCGCCACCACCGGGAGTTTTAATTCATTGGCCACAAGCTGAGCGATGAAGCCAGCATTGATAATATAAAATGACAACAGTATATCAGGCATATCATTTTTAAGGATCCTGATCATCTGATTGAATGCTCTTCGTCTTAATACCGCCTTATATTTCTCAGATACTCCTCCGGCAGGAATGTGGGGATTTTTCAGGAAAAACGGCCCAATCCGATATACTGTGACGCCCATATCTTCTTCCTTAATAAGCAGATCCGGATCAGTTACATCATGTGTATTCTCGAAGGTCAATACAGTAACATCATTTCCGGCTTTTACAAGATTTCTGGCTACTCTTTGAGCAGATGTAGCAACTCCGCCGGACATAGGCGGATACGCTTCGCTTATTAATCCTATTTTCATATTTTCAGTCCTCTTTAAGTATTCCAATAAGAGTATTAATAATGTATTGTCTCTCTGAATCTGTAAGAAATGCATGGATGGGCAGGGAAATGATATGATCTGATACGTATTCAGCCCTGGGGCATGTTCCTCTCGCGTAACTGTACATGCTATATCTGGTGTTGGAAATATAGTGAACTCCACATTCTATACCTGCTTCATTCATTTTATCAATCACCCGGTTTCGGTTGTCTACAAGTATCTGATACAGATGATGAGAAGACTGGCAATCATCCGGGATTCTGACAGACGCAGCAAGATTTCTGTATGGCGCAAGCTTTTCGTCATAATATGATGCTATATCATCCCTTATAGCGTTATCCCGATCAAGAAATTTAAACTGTGCTAACGCCATAGCTGCCATAACAGAATTACCATGATACTTATAACCTGTAAATTCCACATTATAATTCCAACGATAAGCCTTTTCAGAATCACGATCATAGGTTCCCTGGTTAATCCCCAGCCAGGCTTTTTTCCTGGCTTGTTTACTTAATTCGGGACTGTTAAAACAGAGCATACCACTATCAGCAGTCGAAAGATTCTTTACGGCCTGAAACGAATAGCAGACCGCATCTGCTTCCCTTCCGGCGACTTCTCCCCTGATCTTTGTACCGACCATATGAGACGCATCCAAAATAAGCTTCAGGCCATTTTTCCTGCAAGCCATTGCAATATCCGGATATCTTCCTGCATTTCCGCCTATTCCGACAAAAAGAACGGCACGAGTTTTCCGGCTTATCCTGCGTTCAACATCTAAAGGGTCAAGGCAGTTGGTGTCGTCAATATCTGCAAAAACCGGTTTCAGTCCATTATGAAGTATTGCATGATTAGTAGATACAAAAGTGTTAGGAGTAGTTATTACCTCATCACCGTCATCCCATCCATATTCTGTCTTAAGTACGTCTAGTGCCAGTTCTAAAGCAGCTGAACAGGAATTCAGAAAAAGTGCATTATTCTGTCCTGTATATCTCATCCATGCCTCTTCAAACTGTTCAGTTTTAAAGCCATTGCCTGTCCAGCCTATTTCAAGGCATTCTCTGATCTGATCAAGGCATTCCTCTACATGATATTTTGGATAAAACAGGCGAATTCTTTTGTCGATACCAACTTTTTTCCCCATGTGTTCCCCATTTTTCAATCTGAATAGTAGCATGATTGAAAAAAACACGCAACAGCATAGAGAGCAAAAAAGTATTGTAAAGAGCCAAACTGCTATGCCCTCCGAGAAAAAACGGCCGTTTCTTTCTTAAGCAACTACATTTGTGGTGGTTTTGAGCGCTATATCACTGAGAAAAAAACAGTCTTCCCCTCAAAAACACGCTGGATATCGACGGGTTGACTTGTACGGTGACCGACTCAAGCAGTTTAGCCATGTTAAAGGAGAGGTTTGAACAGCACATGGAACAGCGTCGAGCGGCGGAACTGAACGCGGCGCAATCAACGAAGCCGAAAATCACGAAGATCCTGCTGATCATTCTGGGCGTGATTGCGTTATTCTCCTGCTGATGATGCCTGCATTTGGAGTTTTGTTCTTAGGCGGCGGATATTGTTTCAACAAATCCTACAAAGACATAAGAACGACGTAGAGATTTCTTCAGAAATATAACTTCGTTCAAATCATTCTTCATCGTATTCGATTTTTGTGCTATCAAAGGGACAGCATACAAAATCTCTTGTAATCGCAGGCTATAGCACAGCCCTATACTCCCCATCAAAGCAGCACATTCATATCATAGTTCACTAGGCCAACCACCGAACAAAACACATCCGGATAGTCTCTCCCGGCAATTCTCTCCACCTTGAAGCCGGTCTCCGTAATATACTAATCCGCATTCATTCCGAAAACTCTCTTATGATCATTCTGTCTGAACCGTTCAAGACACTCCTCCCCGTCGAATGATCCTGTACATTAAGGATGTTTTTCGATACAAAAACACTTGCATTCTTTTCAAACCAGGTGGACGGATCCTGTGTCGGGGCTTCAAGTTTTTTAGAAGAATAGAGTATATTGGGGTCCATGTTTTCTTATCGGCTGGGATTGAGTCTTTCGTCTCGTATACCAAAGTCACCTGCCTCACCATCGACTCCGTATCCTGTCATAAGGCATTGTTGTCAAATTCACCAAATGAGCATATACTAACTAAGCTGATAAACAAACACACAAGTAAATTGTTGCCATTCACAACACATTGTGTCACCGTTCATCAGGAGGACCTCATGAAGAAGTTTTCTCTCCCTCTCCTCTCGGAGACCATAATTGCAAAAAGAAAAGCCATGGACCTCTCACTGACCAAATTGGCCAAGCAGACAGATATCAATCGTTCCGTTCTCTCTAATCTCGAGAATCAGACCTACACTCCAAGCATGGAACAACTCCGAGCATTAAGTGAGGCGTTGGAGTTTGATCCTACCGCTATGTTCATAGAAGAGCCTGTCGTGCCCTCTACTTCAACGAAAAGCTACAACATCGCCGTCGCCGGAACTGGCTATGTCGGGCTTTCTTTAGCGGTTCTTCTGGCTCAGCATAACAGTGTTACAGCCGTCGATATTCTCCCGGAAAAGGTTGAAAAGCTAAACAACTTCATCGCCCCTATCCAGGACGATTATATAGAGCAGTATCTCCAAGAGGCAAAGTCCGGCACTCGAGAACTCAATCTCAAAGCCACGACTGATGGGGCTAATGCATACAAGAACGCTGACTTTATTATTGTTGCTGCGCCAACAAACTATGACCCTAAAACCAACTATTTTGATTATTCTGCTGTTGAATCTGTAATCAGTCTTGTGCTTGAAGCCACCAAAAGCAAGAAGAAAAGGCCAACCATTGTAATCAAATCCACAATTCCCGTTGGTTATACAAAAAGCGTTCGCGAGAAGTTTCATGCCGATAACATCATATTCAGCCCGGAGTTTCTAAGAGAATCAAAGGCCCTGTATGACAACCTTTATCCTTCTCGAATCATTATCGGTTGTGATCCGTCTACCGAAGAGGCTTCGCACATCTTTGCCACGCTCCTTCAGCAGGGGGCAATCAAGAATCCGATTGATACCCTTTTCATGGGATATACCGAGGCAGAAGCCACTAAACTCTTCGCCAATACTTACCTCGCACTACGAGTTAGTTATTTCAATGAGTTGGACACTTATGCAGAGGTGAAAGGACTTAACACAGGAGAAATTATAAAAGGTGTTTGCCTCGATCCGCGTATCGGTGATTTCTATAACAACCCTTCTTTCGGCTATGGCGGATACTGCCTCCCGAAAGATACGAAGCAGCTCCTTGCCAACTATCAGGATGTGCCTCAGGACATGATGACCGCCATCGTCGAGAGTAACCGAACCAGAAAAGATTTCATCGCAGATCGCATCCTGGAGATTGCCGGCACATACGGGAACAGCGAATCCTTCTCTGCGGATAAAGAGAAGAAACAGAGAAAGGTCATTGTCGGCGTCTATCGTCTCACGATGAAAGCCAATTCCGACAACTTCAGACAGTCTTCCATCCAAGGAATCATGAAGCGCATCAAGGCCAAGGGCGCCACCGTCATCATCTATGAACCAAACCTCGAGAACGATTCCACATTCTTCGGAAGTAAAGTCGTAAATGATCTGAAAAAGTTTAAGAAACAAAGCAGCTGCATCATTGCCAACCGGTACGACAGTGTTCTGGATGATGTAGAAGAGAAAGTATATACCCGAGACCTGTTTAGGAGAGACTAGTATGAAGCAGCCCATCGATCTTAACGAAAAAAATATTCTTGTGACCGGTTCCCCAGGGTTCATCGGCGCCAATCTGGTGATGCGTCTTCTAGATGAACTTCATTCCGGGAAGGTTATCTCTCTGGACAATATGAACAGTTATTACGATCCGAAGCTCAAAGAATACCGGCTGGAACGGATCAATGAGAAAGCAGCAGCTTCTCAGGCCGATCACCTCTTCATCCGAGGCAGCATCACTGATAAGAACCTTGTCGACAGAGTCTTTGCAGACTACAAGCCATCCGTCGTGGTGCATCTTGCGGCCCAGGCCGGCGTACGTTATTCAATCGACCATCCGGACTCCTATATCGAGAGCAACATCATAGGCTTCTTCAACATTCTCGAAGCCTGCCGGCATCACCCCGTCGAGCATCTGGTTTATGCCTCTTCCTCCTCCGTTTACGGAGGCAACACGAAGGTTCCCTTCAGCACGGACGACATGGTCGACCACCCCGCGTCACTCTATGCCGCCACGAAAAAAAGTGCTGAATTACTGGCACACAGCTACTCGAAGCTATACAACATTCCTTCGACAGGTCTTCGTTTCTTTACCGTATACGGACCTGCCGGAAGACCGGATATGTTCTACTATTCATCCGCAAAGAAACTCGTAAGAAACGAGACGATCAGGATATTTAATTACGGTCACTGCCAACGCGATTTCACATACATCGACGACATCGTCGAAGGCGTGTACCGTGTCATGCAGGGTGCCCCGGAGAAAGCCAATGGTAACGATGGTCTTCCAATCGCCCCATATGCCATCTATAACATCGGAGGAGGCACTCCGGAAGAACTTCTGGATTTTATCTCGATCCTGCAGGAATCCCTCGTTCACGCAGGCCTGCTCCCGCAAGATTATGATTTCGAAGCACATCAGGAACTCGTCGGTATGCAGCCCGGTGATGTGCCGGTTACATATGCGGACAGCAGTGCCCTGGAGAAAGACTATGGGTTCACGCCATCGATCGGACTGAAAGAAGGTCTTGGCAAGTTTGCGCGATGGTTCGCCGAGTATCATCAACCATAAGACCGGCTTCGGGCTGAACAAGAGGAATCGACATCACGACACTGATAGATGGTGTCGGATCGTTTTTCTCTCGTTCTCACTATTTGGCACGACTCTATCCTTTTCGTCTCCTCTTTAGGCGGAAGCCCGAACCCACTTTCACACGCTATATCAGTGTCAGTTGACTGAATGTACCTATGAAGACACCTGATATATAAGGGTTTATAAGTTATTTGGGTATAAAAGTCGACCGATCTTCTATTTTTATACCCATAACTCGACTAAGTTTACAATAATGAAAGCACCTGAAAACACGGCTCTGCCGGGTTTTGTGAACGAGTGGTCAACCCCGGTTGTACCTACTCCTTTATCCTGCTTACAAATCGGCACCTTCAATATCTATCAATAATCAGCACTTCAACGTGTCAAAATCAAGTAGGGAAAAGAAACAGAACTGTTGGTGGGTCCGGGCATCTGCCCGACATGCAGTGTCCTTGTGTACAAGGACGCGACGCTTGCCTTAAACCAAATGCAATTTCATCTGCCCCTACCCACGGTTCACATATGACCCTGCATTACATTGAACTTATTCACTATAAAAGTTTATATAACTGAACCTCTTTATCAAAACCTTGTTAAAGGTAGTAATAGAGCTGCACAAGGCGGATTCAATAAAGATGATTTGAATGTGTTAATGTTCCCACTACCTCCTCTCGAAGAGCAGCATCGTATTGTTGCCAAAATAGAAGAACTTCTTCCTTATGTTGATCAGTTGGCAAAATAAGAGTTTGGATGAGATGGATGTTCAATCCGTCTCCTTTTTCTTAAACGTTCGAATAAAAAGAGCAGGCACAATGCCTGCTCTTTTCGTTACCAGTTTAATAATTTGTTCTGGTTGTAACAAGAACGAACGCGGAACTGATGATGAAAACATCATAGTTCCGGGGTTCGACTTGTCGTGCTTTGGCGGAGACGGAGGGATTCGAATTATCGAAAAAACCTTCCACTCTGTCAATAACACGCAAAATAGGCACTTTCAGGCTTATATTTTGTGCAAACCCAGCTCAGTCAGTCCACTTTTTCTATTGCTGACGACATCAATTGTCGTCAAAACTGTTGTCAACATTCCTAACGATAGTGTGCATAAATGCGTCTTTGTCGATTATAATGCGAGATATCTCACTATCGCAATGATAATGTAACCTCCACACTCCCATCACCAAGGATGTTTTTCAGCTCCTGCGCAGTGATGTTATCAATCTTGCCGAGCCTTGTAAAAGTCCAGGAGTTTGGCTCATAGTAAATCACAAATGCGCTGCCCATATAAAGGATCAAGTCTCCGGCTTCCGTGGTTATTTGCTCATCGTTTGTTGGGAGGCTGGTTCCGATATCTCCAACCTTTTCCATATCACCATAATCGCGCATGGATATTGTCATAGGACCATCTTCAAGCAAATTTTTAAATGCTTCCCCTGATGAATTCTGTGCAAGTGTTGCGGTAAGCGTATGTCCGTTTACTGATATAACGATTTGATTATCTGTTGCATTCATGTTTGAATCCCCCATCACTGCATTCCCCGTATCATCTGACGTTTCTATGGGGATACCCGACTCAAATGTCTCAGGCATTTCATCCCGACTTATCTGTGCCGTGGTTTCTGCATCCGATGTCAAATCTGTTTTGCTTCCGGCATTACCACACCCGCACAGTATGGAAAAGCAAAGGCACAGAGAAATTATAAGCGCTGTATTTTTCTTTAAATAAAGCATGTTTATTTTCCTTTCAATCTCTCCACACCCCCGCCGCCGGTGATGGCAGTTCGGAGTATGATTCCATATTGTTCTGATATTTCATTCTACTGATTCCTCCTTATTATTCTGCCAAAGAAATGGTGAGATTTACTCTCTCCGGCATATTCTTTGCCAATTCAAGATCTTCGTCGTTGATGTGTCCGATGATCATCATGTTCTTATAGTCTTTGGATTGTTCCTCGCCACCATAAAGCAGAGCGAACCACCCGCCGCCAAGACTGATATCTCCGTTCTTCCAGCCTGCTTGTGTTTCCAGCGGATCGTAAAGTCCGCTGGCTGCAGTGCAGCAATAATCGATGCCGCTGTCGTACCCGCTGGCGGTGAACGGCAGACGCTTCTCAAAATCTCTGGCGGCGACCGTATCGTTCAGAATCGCTCTGAGGATCGTTTTGCCATCCGTAATTCTGATTTCTCTCATCTTATTTTTCCTCTGCGTAGACCTCTTTTGCCATATTGAATACCGCCCAAGCCTTCGGCCACCCCGCATAGAAGGCCACATGGGTAATAGCGGCAGCCATTTCCTTCTGCGTAACTCCGTGTGCTTTTGCGTTCATGATATGGAACTTAAGCGAGTTGTCTGTCAGTCCCTTTGCCATCAAAGTCACTACTGTGATGAGGCTTCTGGTCTTAAGGTCAATGTCCTCATTGTTCCAGTTCTCTCCGAAAAGCACATCGTCATTGAAGTGCGCAAATTCCGGAGCAAAGTCTCCAAGTGCCTGCCTTCCTGCTGTCTGTACTATCTTTTCTGCCATTTCTAAAACCTCCTTTTTTACTTGCCGCTGAATACCGGCATGATTTTCATCATTCCATATCCTTTGATTGGTGCGATATTCTTGAGCGTTTCCATATCCTCATCGTTGATTGTGAAATCAACGGCGGCGTTTTCCTTCATATGTTCAGGATTCGCGGTCTTTGGAAGCGCCACAGTGCCGAGCTGCAGATCATAACGGATACAGAGCTGTGCCACCGTTACTCCGTACCTGTCTGCCATGACTTTTATCTCCTTGTTTTTAAGCACTTTTCCGTGTGCGATGGGCGCATAGGCTTCCACAAGTATGCCGTTCTTTTCGCAGAAAGCGATCAAATCAGCAGGCGTATTGCTGATATGACAGAGCACCTGATTGACCATCGGCTTGATCTCACAGTGGTCAAGGATGTTCTGCAGGTCGTCGACTAGGAAATTAGATACGCCGATCGCTTTCAGCTTTCCTTCTTTGTAAGCTTCTTCCATCGCTTTCCAGACCTGAACATTTTCTTCAAAGAATCGGTCCTTTTTGTTTCTCCATTTCTTCCAAGGCTGGGGAGCGTGGATGATGACAAGGTCGAGATAATCAAGCCCGGTCTTGGCAAGGATGTCGTCGATGGCCTTCTTTGCATCCGCATACGACTTTGCCTCAGCGGCGATCTTGCTGGTAACAAAAATTTCCTCTCTCGGCACGCCGCAGGTACGGACGCCTTCTCCGACACCGGCCTCGTTCATATATGCCTGAGCGGTATCGATCAAGCGGTAGCCGAGTTTTACGGCGTTTCTGACAGCTTCTGCTGCATTCTTATCATTGATAAACCAAGTGCCAAGTCCCCTTCCTTAATTTATTGAAACTAAATGCCAATTGAACTATAATGGAGGTGTATTATGAAACATAGATTTTTGATTCCGGTGCTTTTTCTGGTGATTTTGCCGGTTTATTCACAATATTTTAATTCAAACCTTACAGATGCTGAAAAAAAGATAATTTCCAGTGGTGAGATTTATATTAAGAACATTAATTTTCAGAAAAATATGTGTCTGAATCATGGAATAAACAAGAACGGAGATATTCTTATTCAGGAAATTAAGGATTTAAGCCCTAAATATCTTGCTGAGGTTATTCAGATTAAGCCTTATGCGGGAAACGAGGATTTACCTGAGCGGCTTGAGGACCTTTTGAACAATGTTTCTGATTATGCAGGTATTCCGTATTATTCTGAACGGGCAGAAGCCTGGTATGATTTGTACAGTTCGGCAGAAATTGTAAATCGTACACAAAAAGGCAACAGAACTGATATTGATGCTGTTTTTGTAATGGAGCCGTTTGATGTGGTTCAGGAAAAAATCACTATGTACAACGAAGATGAATCGATTTTGTACTTTGCGGTAAACCAGAACAAGCTGCGTTATCTGGATAAGTTTGACTGTATCTGGCCCAAAAAAATGAAAATCTGCATTCTTCTGTTCCGCGACGGAGACAACTGGGTACTTTACGGAATTGGCGGTGTAAATGCTCCACGCATTCCGCTTTTTACGGAGAGGATTCAGGTTTCGTTTATAAACAGGATTAACACATTCTGCAGTTTTATATTTAAGAAGCTTTAGGAGTTTTTATATTATGGTTTGGTTGATTGGTTGTAAGGGAATGCTCGGTACTGAGGTGGCAAAACAGCTGGAAGAAGCTCATATTCCATTTGTTGGTACTGACAAAGAGGTGGATATAACTAATCCTCATGCACTTGAAGATTTTGAAGCTAATGTTGAACGGGAATCTTACCTGCAGTACGATAGTGCCGACAGGCATATCCGCTGGATTATAAACTGTTCGGCTTATACTAACGTTGATAAAGCTGAAGAAGATGTTGAGCTTGCAGAAAAGCTTAATGCTGTTGGTCCTTTGAACATTGCACGAGTTGCACGCAAGATTGGAGCTAAGCTGATTCATATTTCTACTGATTACGTTTTTAACGGACGTGGAACTGAGCCTTACACAGAGGAAATGGAAAAAGACCCGCTTGGTGTTTATGGAAAGACTAAGGCAGAAGGTGAAGAAGCCGTTCAAAAGGAAATGAACCAGTATTATATCCTCAGGACTGCATGGCTTTATGGTTTTGACGGTAAAAACTTTGTTTATACTATGACTAAGCTGATGAATGACCGTGATTCCATTAAGGTTGTAAGCGACCAGTTTGGAACTCCTACTTTTGCAGAGGATTTAGCTGGAGTTATTATTAAATTGATTAAAAAATCAGACAGTGCTAAGGAGATTTTTGGTAAAAAGAGTGCTCCGGCGTTTGGAATCTATCATTTTACTGATGAAGGTGTGACAAATTGGCACGATTTTGCTGCTGAGATTTACAGACTGGGAACTAAGTTTGGACGGATTAAGAATAAATGTAAGGTAGAAGCCTGCACTACTGAAGAATATGGCGCAAAGGTTCAGAGACCACACTATTCGGTTTTGAGCAAGGCTAAAATTGCAAAAGAGCTTAAGATTAAGATTCCAGACTGGAAAACAAGCCTGGAAAAGTTTATTAAATCTGGCAGATTTGATGTGAAATAATTTATGAAGAGACTTTTTTTTATTTCGATTTTGCTTTTATCATCTTCCTTTTTGTTTAAGGGATTTTCGCAGGAAGCGTTGAAATCTACGGAAGAAGAATATTACGATATGCTTTCGTTGAGCGGACTTGTAAAACGGAGCTTTTTGAATTACCGAACCTTGTCCGATTCTAAATGGGTGTTTAATGAAGATGTAACAATGGATGTTGAAAGTTCTGAATCTGAGCTTTTTCATCCATGGGAAAATATTAATCTTGGAACAACCTACACTCTTTTTACACTTGATAAAGAAAAGCTCAATTTTTATGAACGCGGTGTAAATAATTCCATCACCCTGAAAATATACGGGCCGGAATGGTATAACAGCTACAACACGGATGCACCATGGGGCGGTAACGATGGAGCTTTGTGGCAGGGACGCGGATACAATACAAGCTTTACGGCAGGTGTTCGGGCAGAAATGTTCGGTTTTGATTTAACCTGTAAGCCACAGGTAAGCTTTTCGCAGAACAAAGAGTTTGAGATTATGAAGTCAAAAATTGGAAATGGCTATGGCTATTTCTGGGGAGCCTGTGACGCACCTCAACGTTTTGGCGATTCATCATTCTGGACTTATGACTGGGGCGACACGGAACTGCGTTATTCCTGGCATGCTTTTACTGTTGGGGTTGGTACTGAATCTATATGGCTAGGGCCTGCTCATGAAAATGCACTTCTCTACTCTAACAATGCTGCAACATTTCCAAAAATTGATTTTGGTTTAAAACGTACTGAAGTTATTATCCCTATTCCCAAACCAAAGCATACAATCCAGCAGTTCAAGCTGCCTAAATCAGACAGAAACTTTGATTTTTACAATTTAGACATTGGTGAACTTGAAATGCGAATGTGGGTTGGAAAACTCAAAGAATCTGATTATTTTGATACAAATCCCGATAACGATGATAGACAGTTGACCGGCTGGACAATTTCGTATTCACCATCTTTTTTAAAGGGACTTACACTTGGGTTTAATAAAACACTTATGTGTTATTGGGCTGATAAATACTGGTATTACTATCTTAATCCTTTTTATAAAGGTAATGTTGTTAACACAAATGAAGCAAAACAGGGCGAAGATCAGAAGGCTTCGTTTACAGTTGAATGGCTTTTTGAAGAAAACCAGTTTGATTTTTATTCGGAAATTGGTGTAGATGATTATACTTCCAAGGGCCTGAAGATTTATGAATATGCAAGGTTTCCGTTCCATACTATGACATATACTGTTGGTATTAAAAAAGGAATTGATTATAAGGATAAACGTTTTCATGGTCTGCTCAATTTTGAATGGAACTGCACGGAAGCAAGCCAGGATTACCAGATGTGGCCTAATTCAGGGTATAATTTTGGATTCCACGGTCAAATCAAACAGGGCTGGACAAATAAAGGACAATGGCTTGGTTCTTCTATAGGCTATGGCGGAAATAACCAGTATTTATCTTATACTTTGTTTACTCCTTTTGGTTACGAAAAGCTTTTTGTTGGAAGAAATAATCCAGACAACAATTATATATGGGCTAAATGCGTAGAAGGTTCAACAGCATATACTTCTATTCACTATTTTACAGCCTTTAAAGCAAATCTTTATGTTGGACTTGAAAGCTTGTGGTATGTTATTCCAGATTTATCGCTAAAAGCTTCGTTTATGTATGATTTGCTTATAAATCCTCTGTATAATCCGGGATTGTCTGATAATGGTGCTTACAGGGAATATACTTATATAAATAACTTTGTATTTGGATTTACCGCAAAGTATAGGTTTTAATCTGATTTAGTTTGATTTAATTTGATTTTATTTGAATAAGGGTGATGATTAAGAAATTATTTACTTTTTATGTATTATTTCTTTTATCTTTCTCAATTTCTGGTCAGGAAGCATTAAAATCTATTGAAGAAGATTATTATGATTTTCTCTCTCTTACAGGGGTAACGGAACGACCGACGCTTGGTTACAGGACGTTGAGTGATAGTGTATGGAAGTTTAATAATGAAGAAAATGATTCTGAAGAAGATGAAGCTGCAAATCCTCATCTCTGGGAAAATAATAATCTGGGGACAACCTTTACCATATGGGAAGCTTCATCACCAGTTGAAAATGGTTTTACCCGTGGAATAAATCAATCTATAAAGTTTCGCATTTATGGGCCGGAATGGTTCAACAGTTATAATACAGCTGTGCCTTATGGTCAGAATGATGGAGCTTTGTGGCAAGGACGCGGATATAATACTTCGCTTACAGCCGGGGTTCGTTTTGAAGGCTACGGGGTTGAAGCAACTATTAAACCGCAGGTGAGCTGGATGCAGAACAGGGAGTTTGAATCTAACCCTGATGTTTATCCAAATCCTTATTCATATTCTTTTAAAAACGGTAAAGTTCATCAAAGAATTGATTATGTCCGTAGATATGGAAACTCTTCCCTATGGAATTTTGATTTAAATGATACAGAAATTAGATATAGCTGGAAAAACCTTACAATTGGATTCGGAAGTCAAAATCCGTGGTTAGGACCAGCATATTTAAATCCTATGCTTGGAAGCAATAATGCTCCCGGCTACCTTAAACTTGATATAGGTATAAGAAAAACTGAACTAATAATTCCAAAAATTGATTTTAGTTTAGGTTTTTTTGAATTAAGATTATGGACTGGCCAACTTAAGGAATCTGATTTTTTTGATGAAATTGAATGGAATGATAAAAGAATGTTGAATGGTCTTTCCTTAAGCTACTCCCCTTCATTTGTTCCCGGCTTTACAATTGGACTAAACAGAATTTTTATGACCTACTGGAAATATGAAAATTTTAAATATATTCCCAGATTATTTGCATTCGATGATAATAATGCTCTGGCTTCAAGTGGAAACGATGAAGATCAAAAATTTGCAGCATTTATAGAATGGAATTTTAGAAAAATTGGATTTTACGTATATGGTGAATTAGGACGGGATGATTTTACCTCTAATATGTTTACAAATCCTTTTCATACTGCAATCTATACAGTCGGTGTAAAACAAATTATACCTTTGCCTTTTGGTTTGCAAAGCATAATATATCTTGAATGGAACGATTTTGAAATGTCTCAAGATTTTCAATTACAATGGCCTTACCTTGGGTATTATGGACATGGTTTTGTTAAACAGGGCTATACTCATAAAGGTCAAATAATTGGTGCCGGTAGTGGAGCTTTAGGAAACAGTCAGTTAATTCAATATAAAGTTTATTATCCTAAAGGATTTACATCATTTAAATATCATCGATATTGCCCGAATAATAATTCAGTATATAGTCAGGCTGTTTATACTAAAATGGATAATGACAAATCCAATTCTGTTTCGGATTGGTATGCATGCTTTGAAACATATCTGACATTTGAGTTACAGACAAATTATTTTATAACCTCAAATATAGATACTGAATTACATGTTACATATATGTATGTAGATAAAATTAACTATGAAGATATAGATCTTCATACATTTTCAGTTCAAATCCTATTCAAATATTTATTTTAATTTTCTTAACTTGAATTATAATACCATTACATAGATTTTTATAATGAAATATTATAATATATTTTTTGAGGCAAAAAAATGAATTATAAATTAATTGATATGCCTGTACATGGCGACAGACGAGGTAAACTTGTTGCAATTGAAGCATTAAAAGATATTCCTTTTGAAATAAAACGTGTTTATTATATGTTTGATACTTTACCAAATGAATCACGTGGTTTTCATGCTCATAAAGATTTACAGCAAATTATTATTGCAATGGATGGAGCCTGCCGTTTTATTCTTGATGATGGAGAAAAAAGAGAATCAGTTTTATTGAACAGACCGGATGTTGCCCTTTATATTGGTCCTGGTATGTGGCGAGAAATGCACGATTTTTCTTATGGATGTAAGCTGGTTGTTCTTGCAAGCGAACATTATGATGAAAACGAATATATTAGAAATTATGATGATTTTTTGAAAATGATTAAGAAGGATTGTAAATGATACATTCATTATCTGATTGTAAAGCCTGTATTCATGAAAGTACAAATATCTGGCAATTCTGTGTAATTTTTCCAAAAGCTAAGATTGGCGAAAATTGTAATATTTGTGCAAATGTTTTGATTGAAAATGATGTTATTATAGGAAATAATGTTACCGTAAAAAGTGGTGTGCAGCTTTGGGATGGTATTACTGTTGAAGATAATGTTTTTATAGGACCAAATGCTACTTTTACAAATGATTTATTTCCACGTTCAAAAAATCCAGAATGGAAATTATCAAAAACAATAATAAAACAAGGTGCAAGCATTGGAGCCAATGCAACAATTTTATGCGGAGTAACAATTGGTGAAAATGCTATGATTGGTGCCGGAAGTGTTGTAACAAAAGATATTCCTGCCAATGAAGTTTGGGTTGGAAATCCGGCTAAATTTATTCATAAGATTTAATGAATTGAATATTTTCGATAAAAGGAGTAAAAAATGCAGGTTCCATTTTTAAGTTTGAAAAATATCACTGAAAAATATAAAGATGAAATACACGAAGCTGCTTTAAGAGTAATTGACAGCGGCTGGTATTTACAGGGTTCAGAAAACGAAAAGTTTGAAGCTGATTATTCGAAATATATAGGCACAAAGTATTGTGTTGGATGTGCAAATGGTCTTGATGCTCTTGTCTGGATATTCAGAGCGTATATTGAGCTTGGTGTTATGAAACCAGGTGATGAAGTTATTGTTCCAGCAAACACTTATATTGCTACTATTCTTGCAATTACAGAAAATAATCTGATTCCAGTTCTTGTTGAACCTGACATCAATACCTATCAGATTGATGCTTCACTGATTGAAGAAAAAATTACTTCAAAAACAAAAGCAATTACAATAGTTCATCTTTATGGACAATGTGCATATACAGAGAAAATTGGAGAGTTATGTAAAAAATATAATCTCAAACTGATTGAAGATAATGCACAGGCACATGGCTGTATATTTAACGGTACTAAAACAGGAGCTCTCGGCGATGCTGCAGGACATAGTTTTTACCCCGGAAAAAATCTTGGTGCTCTTGGTGATGCAGGTGCTGTTACTACAAATGATGAAGCTCTGGCAAAAGCAATAAGAAGTCTTGCAAATTATGGCAGCCAGAAAAAATATGTTTTCCAATATTGCGGAAGAAACAGCAGGCTTGATGAAATACAGGCAGCAATTCTTGATGTTAAACTCAAGCATTTGGACGAAGATGTTGCTTTAAGAAAAGCTGTCGCAAAAAAATATTTAGATGGTATTAAAAATCCTAAGATTATTCTTCCAAAAATCTTTGACTGGAACCAACATGTTTTCCACATATTCCCAATTTTATGCGAAAATCGGGATGCACTGCAAAAATATTTATCCGAAAAAGAAATTGGTACAAATATCCATTACCCTATTCCACCACACAAACAGGAATGCTACAGGGAATGGAATTGTCTGAATCTGCCTGTAACAGAAAAGATTCATGCGCAGGAATTAAGTTTGCCTATGAGTCCCTGTCTGAGTGATGAACAGATAGATTGGGTTATTAAGGCTTTGAATGCTTTTTAAAAGAAAAGGTTATGATTATGGGTAAAAAGATTTGTATATGTGGTGGAGGCTCTTTAGGTCATGTTTGTGCTGGTGTTTTAGCATCAAATAAAGACATATCAGTAAATGTTTTTACACGTAAACCTGAACTTTGGAAACAAACACTTGAAATAATAGACTGCAACGGTAAAATCTTTTCTGGAACATTAAATAAAATAAGCAACAATCCTGAAGAAGTATTAAAAGATTGTGACATTATTTTTTTATGCATTCCCGGTTTTGCAATAGAAGAAGAATTAAAGAAAATAAAACCTTATATATCCGCAAATACAATGGTTGGAACAATCGTTAGCAGTACAGGTTTTTTCTTTTTTGCACATAATATTTTACCCACAGAAACAAAGCTTTTTGGTTTTCAACGAACACCTTTCATTGCAAGAGTTAAAGATTATGGTTGTTCTGCAAAACTTTTAGGCTATAAAAATCAGGTATCTGTTGCTACTGAAAATATAAAAGAACTGGAAGAGTTTAAAAAGCTGATTGAACATTTATGGCTTACACCAGTAAAGCTTTTGAATAGTTTTTATGAAGCTTCATTAACAAACAGTAATCCAATTTTACATACAGGCCGTTTGTATTCTATGTTTCATAATTGGGATGGAACTCCATTCGATCATAATATTTTATTTTATGAAGAATGGACTGATGATTCTTCAGAAATTATTATACAAATGGATAAAGAGTTTTTTAATTTATTGAAAAAGCTCCCGGTAGAAAAAGATTCCATCAAACCTCTTCTGGAATATTACGAAAGTAATGATTCGCAAAGTTTAACTAAAAAATTGCAAAGTATAGTTGCATTCAAAGGATTATTAGCTCCGATGAAAAAAATTGAAAATGGCTTTATTCCTGATTATAATAATAGATACTTTTCTGAAGATTTTCCGTTTGGACTTAAATTTATTAGAGATTTAGCATACGAAAATCAAATTGAAGTTCCCGTTATTGATAAAGTGTATAATTGGGGAATAAAAGTTTTAAGTGAGTGTAAATAATGCAAATAAAAGAAATTGCAAAACAAACCAAATCTGTTCTAAGAGATTTTTATCATATTCATAAAAATGCAATTTATTTACATTCCATAAACTCAAAAAAATCAAAAGATATAATAAATGTAGTTTTTATTTGTCAACCTCCATCTTTATGGAATTCAATACGTACTGTTTATCAGGAAGCCTGCATAAATCCTCTGTTTAAAACTTTTCTTATTGCCATTCCTGAAAAGAATTTTGACAAAGATGGTATTCACTTTACTTATGGTAAAAATAATAGTTACACTTATCTGAAAGACAATGGATTTGATGTTATTGAAGGATATCAAAACGGCAATTTTATAGATATTAAATCATTAAAGCCAGATTATGTTTTTCTTCCAAGACCATATGACCAACATCTTCCTGATGAATATAAAAGTAATGCCTTAGTAAAATATACACGAGTTTGTTATGTACCTTATGGTTTTAGCTTAACAAATGATTGTATGCCAACTATTTTTAATTATTCATTTTTAAAGAATACATATCTTTTTTTCCCAGATAGTTTTTGTGCAAAAAATTATGTAAATGCACTTTATAAAAAAAAGTTTTGTAAATGGAACAAAATTGGAAATATAGGATTTCCCAGATTTGATTTATTAAATCAACAATTAATAAAAAAAAGATGCAAATCATTTTTATGGACACCACGTTGGACTACACAAAAAGAATCTTGTGGCTCTACCTTTTTCCTTTTTATTGATAAGTTGCTTGACTTCTTTATTGAACATGAAGATTTAGAACTTATTTTTAGACCACATCCACTCTTATTCCGTAATTTTCTTGCTACAGGAGAACTTTCGCAAGAAAAATATGATTCAATATTAAAAGCTTTTGATGAGCATAAAAATCTTATTTTGAATGATCCTGTAGAAGATTATATTAAAGTTTTTAATGATGTAGATGCTATGATAACGGATCCTACAAGTTTGTTACCTGAGTTCTTTTATACTGGCAAACCAATTATTTATTGTGATACTTCAGAAGCTTTTAATGAAGCAGGTCTTGTTATGGCAAAAGGTTTATATTATGCCAGCACCTGGGAACAAATAATGGAAAATATAAACAAACTTGCTTCTGGAGAAGATGCTCTTTTAAAAGAAAGAAGTGAAAGTTTACATAAACTTAACTCTTCTAAAAATATTGGTAAACAAATCTGTGATTTTTTAATTTCAGATTTTTTCCAAACTAAATAATTTTACGGTAATTATATGTCAGAAGATATTAAACATAAAACAAAAATTGGAATGTTCTGGAATGCTTTTGAAAAAGTTGCAGTACAGGGTATTTCATTTGTTCTTAGTATTATACTTGCAAGACTATTATCGCCTCATGATTATGGTACAATAGGAATGCTTTCAATCTTCCTAGCCTTTTCTAATGTATTTGTAGAAAGTGGTTTTGGGCGGGCACTAATTCAAAAACAAGACAGAACAGAATATGATTTTTCAACCACACTTATATTTAATCTGGTTGTCAGTTGTTTCTTATATATTATCTTGTTTTTCTGTTCTCCTGCTATTGCAAAGTTTTACAAAACACCTGAATTATTATCTTTGCAAAGGGTTTTCTTTTTGGTTGTCATTCTTAATTCTCTTACCGTAGTACAAAATGCACAACTACAAATAAGGGTTGATTTCAAAAGCATTGCTCTTATCAATGGAATAACTACTATAATTGCCGGTTTAATTGCTATATTTGCTGCTTATAAAGGGCTTGGACCTTGGGCTTTAGTAATTCAAACACTTGCAAAAGCTTTAGTTTCTGCTGTTTGTTTTTGGATTTTAGGTCGCTGGATTCCAAAAACAGGTTTTTCTAAAGAAAGTTTTAAAAGACTTTTCGGTTTTGGTTCTAAACTACTTGCTTCCGGTTTATTAGGAACAACTATATCTAATGTTAACAATCTGATTATTGGAAAAATCTATAATCCAGAAAGTCTTGGTTTTTATACAAGAGCACAGCAATTTCCTGAATTAACTTCAGGTACGTTAAATTCAGTTCTTAATAATTCAACATTTCCAATGATGGCAGCTTTACAGAATGATAAAGAAGAATTAATCAATACTTTTAAAAGACTTATAAAGCTTTCTGCCCTACTTGTTTTTCCTGCTATGGTTGGACTTGCTGTTCTTTCTGAACCGATTATTTTAGTGTTACTCGGAGAAAAATGGTTGCCGGCTGCAAATCTTCTTTTCTGGCTTGCATTAAGTTATGCATTTATTCCTTTAAGTTCTTTAAACTTAAATCTTTTAAATGCAATTGGAAGATCTGACTTATTTTTAAAAATTGATATCTCTAAAGTACCTATAATATTTGCAACTATGGCAATAACTTTTCCAATTAGTTTAAAAGCAGTTGTTATAGGAAAAGCAGTTACAGCATTTATATATTTTTACATGAATGCTTTTATGATTGGTCGCTTATATGGATTTGGAGCCTTTAAACAGCTTTTCTGTTGCTGGAAAGGAATTATTGCAACTATTGCAATGTATTTTGGGTTATTCCTCATTCGCTCTTTTTTGAGTATATCTGTATTTAATTTATTTTTTGAAATATTCTGTGGAATAATCATATACATTATAGTTTTGATAATATTAAAAGAATCAGAGCTTTCAATCCTCTTTGGAAAACTAATAAATAAAATTAAAATACGAAGACAAGTTAATAAGGAATAAATAATGAATACCAATATAGATTTAAGTATTATTGTAGTTTCTTATAATGAAGCAGAATATCTTACAAAAGCAATTAATAGCTGTCTGGATATATTAAAAGAAAATAGGATTGAAATTATAATTGGAGATGACGGTTCTTCTGATAATTCATTAGAAATTATAAAATCATTTTTAGAAAAATATCCAGATTTTATACAATTCTTTGTAATGCCTAGAGATGAAAAAGAACCTGTTATAGCATCTTTACGGGTTTCTAATGTTATAAAAAAGGCTTTAGAAATCGCTAATGGCAAATATTGTTATATTCTTTCAGGTGATGATTATATCTGCGATCCTCAATTTTTAATTAAATCACTTGAAGTATTAAATGAAAATGAAAAATATTCATCAACAGTTGCTAAGTCATATACCTTGATTTGGCCAGATTCAACAAAAAAAGATATTCATGTACCTTCAATAACTCCAAAACTTTATTGGACTGGTTCTTATAGTCATATTTCATGTTTTGTATTCAGAAAAGAAATTGCATTAAAAAATATATTAGATCGTTTTTTTGATGATACAGGATTGGAATATTCATTAATTAACAAAACTAATACCTGGAAATATCTTGATTATACAGCTTTCTATTACAGACAAAGAGATAAGAGTATAATGCACAGTTCAAACCAAACAGAATTAAGCATAATAGAATTAATGCTGTGTCAGGACTGTTTAAATCAAAAAAAGAATATTGGAAGTTCATATATTTATCCTCGTTTTTCCTCATCCTTGAATTATCTTTTTACAAACCGACACGAATTAACAGATTTGAAATATAAAAAATATATTGATAGCTGTAATCGTTTTAAAAATAATATTCTAAAAGAATTGTTAGATTATGATCATAATAACATTTTAAAAAAATCAAAATTATTATTTTTGCTGGGTTATTCTAAATATTTATCATCATTTCATTTTAGATTATTAAGACATATTTATTTAAAATTAACTAAGCAAAAATAAGGCTTAATTCAATTCTTTTATATTTTATTATTATATTTTATAATTATTTTTATGAGTCGAAATTCCAATATTGAATTATTACGTATTCTACTTATGATTTTTGTTATCATCCTTCATTATAACGGAATGAGTGGTCATGCAATGGCTTTTTGTAATGAAGGAATCAATTTTTATTTTACAAGAATTACTGAATCTTTTTCTATTTGTGCAGTAAATTGTTTTATGATAATCAGTGGATTTTTTCTTGCATTTAATAAAGAAATTAAACTGAAAAGGATATTTCATATTTTAGGAATTGTAATAGGCATAAACTTCTTTACAGAATTTGTTTATATTGCTATTGCACGACAATTTTCCATAAAAAGTTTAATACGTTGTTTTCTTCCTGAGAATTACTTTTCCACTTTTTATATCATCACATATATTCTTTCTCCTTTTATTAATTCTGTTTTCGATAAAATAAAAGATAAAAAGAAAACGTCTTATTTTATTTCTATTCTTATTGCATTATTTATTGTTTACCCTACATTATATGATTCTATAACAAAGCATTTTGACATTACTCTTTCCGGACTTGATACCATAAATGGAGCTGGATTAGGAAATGCAGGTGGATATACTATTGTCAATTTTATAGTAATGTATTGCATTGGAGCTTATTTACGACGTTTTCCATCAGTATTTAAAAAACATAAACTTTTAATCATTCTTTCATATATTCTATCAGTTTTAATAATTTTCTTAAATCAACTGTTTATCCCGGAAACAGCCTTATGTTATTACAATATTTTTGTGGTAATAAATGCAATTTGTATTTTTCTTATATTTTTACATTTTAATTTTTCTGTACCTGCAATAAACTATGTGAGCAAAGCAACTCTTGGTGTTTTCTGTTTACATATTAGTGCCGCTGCTGATTTTTTATGGGAAAGATTTAACATACAGGAAGCATGCATAAAATCTGGTGGTGTTATTCTAAATACAATTATTTCAGTTTCTGTTATGACAATCATTTGTTATAGTTGTGATTTGCTTCTTCAAATTATAATTAAACCAATAAGAAATCTGATGAATAAATCAGTTTTATATAATAAAACTATCTCTTTTGAAGATTCAGAAACAGGTGAAAATAATGCATTATCTTCGAAATAAAAAAAATCAATTATCTTTAGAAAAGCAGGAAAATAAAACAAGATTTGTTGATAATACTCTTAACGTAAAATCTTTCCCAAATGCTACTATCGTACCCTTTCAAGGCTGTTTTGATGACCAAAAAGCTTTTATAGACGGAACATGGCTTCATGAAATTACTAGCTTTGAATATAAACAGACAGATTCACATAATTTTGCACATATAAAAAAAGCCGTTTATCTTGGATGCTTTGTAAATATCTGGGGCCATTGTATAACTGACGGATTAAAAAGACTCTGGTTTTTTTATTCAAATTACTTTTCTCCACAAGAAGATTTAATGTTTGTTTATATAAAAGTAAATACATTATCATTACCAGATAATTTCATAACAATTCTTAATTATCTATTGCCAGAAAAAATTGTTTTGCAGGAAATTAAAGAAACTACAATAGTTGATGAACTTTATATTCCTGATGTAAGCTTTTTTTCAAGTGAAATTGACGGAAAACTTTATTCTAAAGAATTTTTATCTACATTAAATTTGCTTAAGCAAACCTATACAAAACCACAAAATTTTGAACCGTATGATAAGATTTATTTAAGTCGAACTGCTTTAAAATCTCACATTGAATTTGGCGAACAGAATATTGAAAAATTGTTTGAATCATCGGGTTTTAAAATAATTCATCCACAGAACTACACGCTCGAAGAACAACTCTTTTTATATCAAAATTGTAATTATTTTGCATCACTGGAGGGGTCAAGCGCACATAATTCTATTTTTTGCAAACCAGGAACTAATGTTTATATTCTAAGAAAATCTGACTTTATAAATGCATATCAATTAGCGGTAGATAAAATCAACGAAACAAAAACTATCTATATAGATTGTAATTATTCCATAATGAATTCTAAAAGAAAACCATGGACAGGACCTTATTTTTTATATCCCAACAAACAACTTTGTTTATGTATGGAACAAAATTTCAATCTTCACGTAAAACCTCATTTCCCATTCCTGCTTTTTATAAAATATATTTGCGCATCTTTATACGATAAAGCACTAAACTTGCTTCGCGACATATATCATTTATTTCGCAGGAAGTAATATTGTGTTACATTTTTTCTTAAAAAAACTGATTCTTTTTATTTTATACTGTATAATTTAATTATGATTGAAGAAGCCCCTTTTTTCACAGTTTTACTTTTAACATATAATTCTGACTGGGTAAAAACAAAACAAACACTTTTATCAATAATAGAACAGGAAAATGTTTCTTTTGAAATTGTAATTTCTGATGATGGTTCTAAAGAAAATAATTCTGATAAAATCATACATTTTTTTGAAGAAAATAATTTTACTAAATACAAAATTGTTCAAAATCAAAATAACCAGGGAACAGTACAGAATATTTTATCTGGTCTAAAAGTTGTATCTGGTGAATTTGTAAAACCAATTAGTTCCGGCGATTTTTTTTATTCAAAAGATTCATTAAAAAAAGCTTATGATTACATTCTAAAAGATAACAAACAAGCCGCTGCCTATTTTGGTAGAACTGCATACTACAGTCTTAATGATAATAAACCAATAATACAGACAGGATTATCTCATCCACACGACATACGTCCTTATCAGAAACAAAATTATAGAAAAATTAAAAGAAATTATTTTATACGTCATGATACAATTTTAGGTGCAAGTGTAATCTATCACACCGAAGCCTTTAAAAATCATCTTTTAACTCTTTCAGATTTTGTTAAATTCGCAGAAGATTATTCGTTAATTTCAATTCTTGCAAGCAATCAAAAAATAAAACTTATAACAAATGAAACGAACACTGAAGATTTCTTTATCTGGTATGAATCTGCAACAGGTATTTCAACTCAAAAACAATCAAAATGGCACGAAATACTATATTCCGAATTGGAAAAAACATTTAGATATCTCTATGACAATAAGCTTATTTCTCACAGCATTTATGATTCCAACTTTTCACCTTCAAAAATAAAACGATTTTCAATTCATATTACAAAAGATACCTTTTTTTATATCAAAAACAAATTGATAAAGACTAAAAGCATAGGCTTTGACAACTTAAATCCAGACTCTTCATTTCTAACGCATCTTCTGGAGGTTAAATAAACAATGATTTCCATTGCAATGGCAACTTATAATGGTCAGAACTATATAAAAGAACAGCTTGATTCTATTCTTTCTCAAACCTATAAGGATTTCGAGCTTATTATCTGCGATGACTGCTCAAAAGATAAAACTCCTTCCATTCTTAAGGAATATACAGCAAAAGACAGCAGAATTACAGTTTTTATAAACGATACAAATCTCGGCTTCAAAAAAAACTTTGAAAAAGCAATACAAAACTGTCATGGAGAATATATTGCTTTCTGCGATCAGGATGATATATGGACACCAAATCATCTTGAAATACTATATTCTCAAATTGAAAATAAAGACTTAATTTGTGGAAATGCAAAGCTCATTGACTCAAATGGCAATGATATGAATACAACAACACATGAATGCCTTTCCAGCTTCATTCTCCCTGAATCTAGCACCGAACAATTCAAGAATCTGTTATACGGCAATTTTGCACAGGGTACAGCAATGATGATTACAAAAGAACTTGCGCAAAAAATCATACCAATTCCACAAACCGTAAAATATCATGACTGGTGGGCTGCTTCTATTGCTTCATTAAATAATGGATGTAAATACACAGATGAAATTGTTTTATTATACAGACAGCACGGAACAAATCAAACAGTCACAAATAAATATAATATTACCACAGCAATTAAACACGCAATTGAAAAAAAACAGGAAATGAAGCTTGAATACCAGGAAAAAATTAAATATTCCGAAGAATTGCAGGAAAGATTTCTAACAAACCTATCAGAATATAAAGATTCAAAAGCTTTTCAAGAATACAAGGCTTCAATTTCAGAATGTATTGACTATTACTCAGGGCTTCTTTCAAAAAAAAGAAAATCAAAAAAACTTTTCAAGAAAAACTACAATTCCATCTACTGGGTAAGAAATCCCTCCTCAAAATTATATTTTCTAAGATTTATTAAGGTATTCATTTTAAATATATAAGCTCCTCTATTTCCCTCTTTATAATTTTGTGTTATTCTACCATAAACACTATAAAATGGACAAAATATGGAGTTTTATTCACTACAATTCTTAATATTTTTAATCATCTCCTTAATATTCTATTATTATCTGCCAAAAAAGTTTTCCTGGATTGTACTTCTTACCGTCAGTTTGATTTTTTACTCTTTCTTTGGCATTAAAAACTTTCTTTTTATTTTTCTTGTTGCCGCTGCGGTATTTACAGGAACCTTTTTTATGCAGCGCATTTCAGATTCCTATACTGCAAAAAAGGATGATTTTGCCACTAAAGAAGAAAGAAAACAGTATAAAGCCTGTTGCCTTACCAAAAAAAGGATTATTCTGGGAGTTGTTTTAGCCTTTGTTTTTGGACTTCTTGCAATTCTTAAATATTTTGAACCGATTTTAAATTATTTTTTAGTTTCGGCAGGTAAAAATCAGGCAGCATTCCATATTCTTCTTCCACTGGGAATCTCTTTTTATACATTCCAGTCTGTAGGTTATCTGATTGATGTTTACCATGAAAAATATACAGCTCAGACCAATTTCTTTAAGTTTCTTCTGTTTATGTCCTGGTTTCCACAGATTATTCAGGGACCGATAAACCGCTACGATTCTCTTGCACCACAATTTTTCGAACGCAAACCTCTTTCTTACGAAAACTTTTGCAGGGCAATGGCTCTCTTTTTACTTGGACTTTTCAAAAAGTACGCAATTGCAAATATGCTTGTTGATTCAATCGCCCAGATTTTTGATACACCAGATCTCAGTCTTACAGGCTCAGTTTCTGCTTTTGGAATCTTAATGTATTCAGCACAGCAATATGCCGATTTTTCGGGCGGTATAGATATGGTTCTTGCAGTTTCGCAATTATTCGGCATAACAATGATGCAGAACTTCAAGCAGCCTTATTTTTCCATAAATCTTGGTGATTTCTGGCGCAGATGGCACATTTCTTTAGGAGCCTGGATGCGCGACTATGTTTTTTACCCTTTTGCACTATTAAAGGGAATGCAGCGTTTTGGTAAATGGTGCAGCAACCGCTTTGGCAAGCATTTCGGCAGAGTTCTCCCTGCAGGCATAGCCAATATTCTTGTTTTTCTTATCGTAGGCATCTGGCACGGACCGGAGCTTCATTATGTACTCTGGGGACTTTACAACGGAATTATAATTGCACTCAGCGACATTCTTGCTCCAGCCTTTGCTAAATCAGCCAATATCCTTCACCTAAACGTAAAATCAAAGGCTTTTCACGTTTTCAGAATAATCAGAACATTTATAATCGTAAACATCGGCTGGTATTTTGACAGAATCTACGATGTTCGCCATTGTTTTGACTGTCTTAAAAATCTTTTCTGCAACTTTTCACTTTCAACCTTCCAGACCGACATAACAGGCATAATCGGAAGATTTTCAGAAGGAATGGGAATTGCTGTTTTTTCTATCATCATCCTGTTTATTTACAGTCTTCTCAAAGAAAATAATGTTGATGTATATAAAACAATCGGACGTGCTCCTTTTGTAATCAGATGGGGCATTTATGTTATGGTGATTTTAATATTCTTAATTTCATTTATGTCTGTAACAGTACAGCAAGGATTCTTATATGCGAACTTCTAAAATCCCTTCAAAAGTTACTAAAATAATATATACAATTATCTCTGTTGTCCTGTTTTTTCTGTTAAACTCACTTTTATGCTTTATATTGATTCCGCCTGTAGGTTCAAGCGAAAAAATGTGGTCTCTTTACAGGCAGCAGCAAGAACTTGATATGGTCTATACAGGAACCTCCCTGTGTTATGCCGCAATTGATAATTCAACAATAGATTCCGTACTCGGCACAAAATCCTTTAATATGGCAACAGCTTCGCAGGAACTGAACAATACTTATGAAGCAATAGAAACTGCAATAAAAGACCATAAAATAAAAAGAGCAGTACTCACCTTTTCTTATTTAAATCTTATTGAATACAATAACGTTCAGGCAGAAACCTGCTTTTTTAAGGAAAGAATCAAATGGTTGCCATTTCCTCAAAAAATAAAAGAAAGCGTTAAGTTTGCCTTTGACAAAAAGCATTTTTCAAAACCGACTTCAATCAACTTTCTGTTTCCATGGATTTTTTCTCATGTTAAATTCCGACCTTACCGCATAATTGAAAATTCAAAAGACAAGATGAACAAAAACACAGAATCGTATCAGAATATTTACAACACAATTAACGTTTCTGCCGATTGTACACTTGATTACAACACAGTTGGAAACGAAAACTCAAAAACTGTTTATGTCGGCCTTAAATATAACTTTGGAAAGTTTACAGGAGAAGTCTTTGAACAGCTTGAAAAAATAATCACTCTATGTAAGCAGAATGATGTAGATTTAATGCTTATAAATCCACCAAAACCACGTCAGGATGTTCTTTGTTATGGAGAAGAATATTTTTCACTGAATAAGTTTGTAAATGAATATGCCCAAAAACAGGGCTTTGATTATTATGATTTTAATATCATCAAGCCGGAAATCTTTGAAAATCACGAAGATTATTATTCAGATTTTGAACACGTAAACATAAAGGGCCAGAAAGCGTTTTCTACCGCACTTGCAAAGTTTATTCTCCTGCGTGATGAAGCTAAAAAAAATGGGACAAGTCTTTCCAATCTTTTCTATAATCAGGATGAATACTTTGAAACAATAAAAGACATTGCCTGTATTTATTTTGATTTAGAGCAGCCTTCTGCCAGACAGGTAGATTTTACAGCACACGCTTATACAGGAAAAAGTGTTACTGTTCTTTATCAGGCACTTGTAAAAAAACAGTCAGATAAAGAGTTTTCCGTAATAAACAATTATTCTGCTCAGAATGCGTTTACCTTTACACCACAGGAAGCTGGAACCTACACCATAAGGGTAAATGCCAAAACTTCAGACTCACAAAAGGATTATGACAGGTATTACGAGCAGCAAATTGTCATAAAATAATTGATGAATGATTATAGAAGGAACCTTAACTATGCCAGAAATAACTAATTCTACAAATGATTTGAATAAAACAAGCATTTTACAATGGCTCGAAAACAGTGCAAAAAGCTTTCCAAATAAACCAGCCTTTACTGATGCCTTTTCAAGCATAACCTTTTCAGAATTAGAAAATAAATCAAAAGCTGCAGCCGCTGTAATTTGTAAATATGCACTCCCCCAGACTCCTGTTGCCTTTTATCTTGAAAAAAGTACAGCTGCAGTCTGCGGAATGATGGGAACCGTTTATGCCGGATGCTTTTATTCTTTTGTTGATGTTCGTCAGCCCGAAACAAGAGCAAAAACTGTTCTTCAAACATTAAATCCATCTTTAATCATTACTGATGAAGAAAACTATAACAAACTGCAGGCTTTTTCAGATATAAAGTGCATTAAACTGGAAGAATTATTTTCACAAGTCACAGATAACAAAAAAGCTGCGGAACAAACAGAAGAAATACTTCTTCAAAGAAAAAACAACTCTCTGGACATAGATCCATTGTACGTTAATTTTACAAGTGGCAGCACAGGAACGCCAAAAGGTGTAACAGTATCTCACCGTTGCGTTATAGATTTTATTCCTGTTTTCTGCGAACAGTTTTCTTTAACCCACGAAGATTCCTTCTGTAATCAGGCTCCCTTTGACTTTGATGTTTCTGTAAAGGATATATATTCTGGACTTTATCTTGGAGCAACCGTTCATCTTATTCCGCGTGAATACTTTTCTGCACCATTAAAGCTCATGGATTTTATCTGCGAAAAAAAACCGACAGTTCTTGTCTGGGCAGTAAGTGCCTTATGCTTTGTTTCAATAATGAAAGGACTCGATTATAAGGTTCCTGATTCAATTAAAACCATTATGTTCAGCGGCGAAGTTATGCCTGTTAAACAGCTTCATGTGTGGCAAAAGTTCCTGCCTTCTGTACGCTTTATAAATGTTTATGGACCAACCGAAATTACCTGTAACTGTACATTCCATATATTGAATAAAGAATATTCCGATAACGAAAACATACCGATTGGAAAACCTTTTAAAAACGAAAAAGTTTTTCTTCTTGATGAAGACAACAAGCTTATTTCTGCACCAAATCTTCCGGGAGAACTCTGCGTAAGCGGAACCAGCGTAGCGTTAGGCTACTATAACAATAAGGAACGTACAGACGAAGCTTTTGTTCAGAATCCGCTTAATCCATATTATAACGAAACAATTTACCGTACCGGCGACCTTGCTAAATATGATGATGAAGGTAACCTGCTTTATATAGGACGCAAGGATTTTCAAATTAAACACATGGGCCACAGAATTGAGCTTGGAGAAATAGAAACCGTTACAATGTCTCTTGAAAACATAACAAGAGCCTGCAGTATTTATGATTTTGAAAAAAAACGTATTGTACTTTTCTATACAGGTGAACTGGAAAAATCTGAGCTCACTAAACAATTAAGGCTTAAGCTTCCTCCGTTTATGATTCCTTCCAGCATAAAACAAATTGAACAAATGCCTTTGAATAAAAACGGAAAAATTGACAGGAAAGCCCTTACTTCAATTTATGAAAATGGTGGTAACTAATGAACCAGAATACACTTAAACCAGACTATAAAAAAATAGCAGAAGAATACGGTACTCCATCTTATGTATTTGACATTTCCCTGCTTCAGGAACGAATGCGTCAGATAAAGCAGTTAGCTGGTAATAAAATCCACTTATGCTATTCAATAAAGGCAAACCCTTTTCTTATTCCAGCAATGCTTGAACTTGATTGCATAGAAAAGCTTGAAGTTTGCAGCCCTGGCGAACTTGATATCTGCAAAGCTTATTCTGTTTTGCCGGAAAAAATAATCTATTCAGGTGTAAATAAAACTCAGCAAAATATTCACGAAGCAGTAAGTTACAAAGCCGGAATCTACACTGCGGAATCAATTTTGCAAGTCCAGGAATTAGAAGAAGAAGGAAAACTCAATGGCAAAGTTCTTCCAGTTTTGTTAAGACTTACAGCCGCAAGTCAATTTGGAATGTCAAAGGAAGATTTATACTCAATCATTTCTGAACGTAACAATTACAGTCATATCCAGATTAAAGGAATCCATTATTTTGCAGGAACACAGCGCAAACGTTCAACAGAACAGCAGAAAGACATTCAAACTCTGGAAGCTGTAATGAATGAACTTAAAGAAAAATATGATTTTACAACAGAAAAAATAGAATATGGTCCGGGGCTTCCTCATCCATATTTTGAAGGTGATGATTTTTCTGACACACTTGCTCCGCTTAAAGCAATTATTCCAGATTTACAGCGGCTTTCTTCCAAAACTGAGCTTACAATAGAAGCAGGACGTTTTTTTGTTTCTGACTGCGGTACGTACCTCACAACAGTTATGGATACAAAAAATAATGCAGAAACAAATTATGTTATTCTGGATGGCGGTATAAATCATCTTGCTTATCTTGGCCAGATTATGGGAATGAAGGTGCCCGTAATTGAAGTTGTTTCTAAAAGCACAGCTAAATCATCAACTGAACCACAAAATTATATTGAACAAACCTTATGCGGAAGTCTCTGTACTACCGCTGATGTTCTTGTAAGAAAAGTTTCACTACCCGCTTTACAATACGGCGATACACTTGCCTTTAAAAACTGCGGTGCTTATTCCATTACAGAAGGAATGTACCTTTTCTTAAGCAGAACCATGCCAAAGGTTATTTTATATAACAGTACAAAGCCCGACAGCCAGAAGATAATTGTTGCAAGAGATTTTGTAGAGTCTTCTGCATTGAACAGTCTACATTGAACAGATTGATAAAATAATTTATTATTAATAGAGATAATAAAGAGGAATACCTATGGAAGAACTGATTAAAATATTAAAAGATGTTAAAGAAGATGTTGATTATGAAAACTGTACTACCCTTATTGATGACGGATTTTTAGATTCTTTTGACATCATCCAGATTATTACAGCCTTAAATGACAATTACGATATAGAAATCCCTGCTTCAGAAATTATTCCGGCTAATTTTAACAGTGCTGCTACACTTTTAAAAATGGTTGAACGCCTGCAGGAAGAATAGAGTTTAATGAGCTTTAAGACAATGGAGTCTTCAAACATACAGGTCTCCATAATTATAGTAAACTACAATACAAAAGCATTTCTCTCCGACTGCCTTAAATCAATTTATAAGCATACAAGTGGAATTGAATATGAAATTATAGTTTCCGACAATGGCTCTACAGATGGCTCACTTCAAATGCTTGAAACAGATTTTCCAAAGGTTAAGGTTATTGCAAATGGTAAAAACCTTGGCTTTGGAGCCGCAAATAACCGTGCGCTTGATGTTGCCACCGGAAAATATATTTTTTATCTTAACAGCGACACAATTCTCCTTAATAATGCAGTAAAGCTTTTTTATGATTATTTTGAAGAACATGATGATGGAAAACTTGGAGCAATTGGAGCAAACCTTCTTGATAAAAACAATAATGTAATCCATTCTTATGGAACCTTTGCCGGCTTTAAGCTTTCATTCAAACAGCTTTTAAAAATGTCTGTTTCAAACTTCATTCTTTCAGTTATGTATATTTTAATAATATCCCCTGCCCGTTTTGCACATTCTAATACAACCGCATTTTATACTGGACAAGTTGATTATGTTACCGGTGCAGATTTATTTCTTAAAAAAAATGATTCTGCCCGTTTTGATGAAGCTTTTTTTCTATATTTTGAAGAAGCAGATTTACAGCGCCAGCTTTCAAAGTCTGGAAAAACAATTCTCATGATTGACGGTCCTTTGATTCAGCATCTTTGTGGTGGTTCAGTCGGCTCAGACTTTTCAATTAAAAGAAAAGCAAGCTTCAGCCGCATTCAGTTTGAATTAAGCCGTGTTCGTTTCTTAAAAAAATACAATCATAAACCTGTAAGACTTTTTTTTATAAAGCTTCTTATCACTCTAATCTGGTTGAATCCTTTTTTAATCAAAGCCACAAGAAAATATATAAAACAATTGTGGAGAATATAATATGAAAAAATATTCAAAGATTGTAATAAACGGAAGATTTCTTACTCAAAAGCTTACCGGAGTTCAACGCTACGCCCTTGAAATTACAAAAGCATTAGATTCAATGATTGAAAATGAATCTGTTTCAATTGAGTTAGCCGTACCAGCAAATGTTGAAAATCTCCCAGAGCTTAAACATATAAAAACAGTTTTTATTGGAAAAAAATCAGGCATAATCTGGGAACAAACAGAATTATCCCGTTATCTGAATAAATCAAAAGCACTTGGGCTTCATTTATGCAATTCAGTTCCTTTTTTTTCACCAAAAGGAATTGTTTGCGTACACGATATAACTTATAAAGTTAATCCACAGTTTATTACAACAAAGCATCTTTTTCTTGCAAGAATCTGGCACCTTATTCAATACAGATTTGCCTTAAAAAAATCTCTTCACGTTTTTACTGTTTCCCAATATTCAAAAGACGAAATCATAAAAAATTATCATATAGCTCCAGATAAGATTTCTGTTGCCTATAACGGCTGGCAGCATTTTTCAACAACAATTTCGCAGGATATATCTTTTGAAAAATCATTTCCAAAGCTTAAAGCAGGAGAATACTTTTTTTCTCTCGCAACAGCTGCTAAAAATAAAAATTTTCCATGGATTGTTGAAGCAGCAGGAAAAGCACCGGAAACAGATTTTGTTGTTGCAGGCAAAATTGATTTACAGAAGCTTGGAAATACAATCGGAGACAATCTTCCTTCAAATCTGATTCTGCTTGGTTATGTTTCTGATGATGAAGCTAAATTACTTATGAAAAACTGTAAGGCCTTTTTGTTTCCATCCTTTTACGAAGGTTTTGGAATACCGCCACTTGAAGCACTTGCTATGGGAGCCCGTGTAATCTGCTCTAATGCTGCATGTCTGCCCGAAGTTTTTAAAGATTCAGTTTATTATATAGATCCAAATACTCCATCCCCAGATTTACAGGAGCTTCTCAAACAGAAAGTAACAGATTCAGCAGAGCTTCTTAAGCTTTATGACTGGAAAAAGTCTGCACAAAGCTATTTTATAACAATAAAAAAGTATCTGGATTAAGTGAAATTGATTAAAAACACGTTAACAGTTAAAATATAATATTATTTTTTGAGGTTAAAATGCTCGATTTTTTATACTCTATAATCATACATCCACTTTATCAACTTGTAGAATTATTTTATTACGTCAGCTGGAAGGTTTTACGAAATCCCGGATTTTCAGTCCTTGTAGTAAGCTTTGCCGTTTCGTTTTTCTGTCTTCCCCTATATGTAATTGCAGAAAAATGGCAGGAAACAGAACGCCAGATACAAAAAAAATTAAAGTCTGGAATTGACAGAATAAAAAAGACATTTAAAGGCGATGAACAATATATGATTCTTTCTACCTATTACAAACAGAATCATTATCATCCTATGATGGCCTTACGTTCTTCAATCAGTCTTGCAATTCAGATTCCTTTTTTTATTGCAGCTTATAAATATCTGAGCAATCTTGGAGATTTAAAGGGCTTCAGTTTTTTCTTTATAAAAGATATGGGTGCACCCGATGCAGCATTTACAATCGGAAGCTTTAAGGTAAATATTCTTCCAATTGCAATGACTTTAATCAACATTATTGCAGGAGCCATTTACAGTAAAGGACATCCAATAAAAGAAAAAATCCAGATTTATGTTACTGCACTTGTATTTTTAGTACTGCTCTACAATTCACCAAGCGGTCTTGTTGTATACTGGACAATGAACAATCTGTTCAGCCTTATAAAAAATGTGTTTTACAAAATGAAGCATCCAGTCTGGGTACTTTATGGCTGTTTATGTGTATTAGCTTTGGGAGCAGACTGGTTTATTCTTTTCAGACAAACAGGATTTTTGTACAGAAGAATTATGCTTATGTCCGCAATTTCCATTGTCTTTATAATGCCTCTTGTACTTAAGTTTATTAATTTTATTGTAGAAAAACCATTCCATTATCTGGCTGAAAATAAAGCAGCAAGAACAAAACTGTTTCTTACAACCTGCATTGCACTGGCATTACTTACAGGATTTACATTACCTTCTTATGTTGTTTCTTCTTCACCAATGGAGTTTTCTTTTGTAGATTCTTATAATTCGCCATTCTTCTTTTTATTTCATTCTTTATGGCAGACAATTGGTTTCTGTATTTTCTGGCCATGCTGTATTTACTTTATGTTTGGCAAAAAGACTCAAACCATTATGACCCTGTTTGGAACAATTATGTGCGTCTGTGCAGTTGTAAATGCATTCGCTTTTGGTGGTAATTACGGCACTCTTTCAAATCTTCTTACTTTTTCCGATGCTGGTGCACTAAAACCGACAAATACAAAAGCACTTATAAATCTTGCAATTCTTCTTATTCCAACAATTATTGTATTACTTCTGCTTATTCTGAAAAAATTGAACTGGCTTACAGCACTTTGCAGCGTACTGATTATTACTAATTTGGGAATCTCTTTTGTGCATGGCATAACAATCCAGAAAGGATATAAACAGGCAAAAGAAATAAAAGAAGCTTCAAATAATGCAGTAAGCACTGCTTCAGATATAAAGCCTATTTTTAATCTAAGTAAAACTGGAAAAAACGTCTTTATAGTTATGCTGGACAGGGCAATAAACGGTTATGTTCCATATATATTTGATGAAAATCAGGAGCTTTACCGTCAATTCGATGGATTTAAGCTTTTTAATAATACAGTTTCTTATGCTGACCATACACTTGTTGGTTCTCCTCCAATGTACGGTGGATATGATTACACTCCTTACGAAATGAATGAACGTTCAGATATTTCTTTATTAACTAAGCATAATGAAGCAATTACAGTACTCCCTCTTTTATTTGACCAGAATGGTTATGATTCAACAGTTACAGACATGTCCTGGGCAAATTACAGCTGGATTTCTGATTTAAGAATCTATGATAAATATCCAACAATTCACAAATGTCCAACAATCCGTGTTTATACAGATGTATGGCTTAAGCTTCACCCTGAAGCCGCTTCTGCAACAGCAAGAAGTGATTTGTTAAAGAGAAACTTTATATGGTTCAGCTTCCTTAAAACAATGCCTCTTTATTTCAGAGATTCAATTTATGAAGACGGTTTCTGGTGGAATACAAATATGTCTCTGGAAAACCTGCAGGACGTAGTAAATAACTATGCTGCGCTCGACCTTTTACCGGAGCTTACAGCAACAGATTCTTCAAAGCCTACATTTACTTATCTTGTAAACGAAATGACTCACGAGCCTCATTATCTTCAGGTTCCAGATTATGTACCTATGTCAGAAGTTACAGATATTGGTAACGGAGTATTTTCTAAGGAAGTTCATTATCATGCAAATGCAGGTGCATTAAAACGTCTGGGTGAGTTCTTTGATTATTTAAAAGATAATAATGTTTATGATAATACAAGAATTATTATCGTAGCAGATCACGGAGCGGGTCTTGATACAAAAATCAGTCCGGATCAATCACAGGCAAAGCTTCCTTTCAGAATAGAAGCCTTAAATCCATTATTGATGTATAAAGACTTTAACTCTCATGGTAATTTGCAGATTGACAGTACTTTTATGACAAATGCAGATACTCCTGACTTAGCCGTTTCCAGTTTGATTGAAGATGCAAAAAATCCATTTACTGGAAATCCTATTCACCAGCCGGAAAAAAAGAAAAAAGTTTTTGTACTTGATAATCACGGCTGGTCCCCAGATTCGCACAATAAAAATACTTTTAAAATAACTGATTCCGAATGGTATTCCGTAAAGGACAGCATTCTTGAACCAGAGAATTGGAGTCATGAAACTCCATACACTTCAAAGGAGGGAAAATAATGACATCACTAATTCTTTACATCGACCCCGGCACCGGTTCAATGCTTTTTTCTATCCTTATTGGTGCCGCCGCTACACTTTTCTTTTTAGGAAAAGCAGCCTGGATAAAATTAAAGCTTCTTTTTTCAGCAAAAAAGAATGGTGTTTCTACAACCGCTGATTCAAATTATAAACAGTACGTAATCTATAACGAAGGACTTCAATACTGGAATACTTTCAAGCCTGTCTGCGATGAGTTTGAAAAACGACAGATTGAACTCACCTACTACACTTCTGCAGAAAAAGACCCGTGCTTTGAACAGAACTACAAGTTCGTTAAACCTGAGTTTATCGGCGAAGGAAACCTTGCTTTTGTAAAACTCAATATGCTTAGTGCCGGTATTGTACTTATGACTACTCCTGGCCTGCAGGTTTATCAGCTTAAACGAAGTAAACGTGTAAAACACTACACTCATGTACTTCACGCTCCAAGTGATGCAACCATGTACAGGCTTTTCGGTATAGATTATTTTGATTCTGTTTTACTTTCAGGTGATTATCAGAAAGATGATATACGTATTCTTGAGCATCATCGTGAATTAAAGGAAAAAGAGCTTGTTGTTGTGGGCTGCCCATATCTTGATACACTTAAGCAGAAAATGGAATCTATTCCGGCAGAAGAAAACCACACCTTTACAGTTCTTGTTTCTCCAAGCTGGGGAGCAAGTGCACTTCTTTCTAAATACGGCGAAAAGCTTCTTGACCCGCTTTTAGCAACAGGCTGGAATATTATAGTCCGTCCACATCCTCAATCAAAAAAATCAGAAAAAGATATGCTTGACCGTCTTACAGAAAAATACAGGGATTCAAAAAATCTTATCTGGGATTATGAGCGCGATAACATTTATTCCATGAAAAAATCTGATATTATGATTTCGGACTTTTCAGGTATTATCTACGACTATACCTTCCTTTGTGATAAGCCTGTAATGTACGTTAATTCCGAACTGGACCTTATGCCTTACGATGCTTACGATTTAGGTGAATCACGAGCATACGGTAAAGATATCTGGCAGTTTAATACAATTAAGAAAATTGGTATTGAATTAAAACAGGAACAGTTTGATAATATAAAGGAAGTAATTCAAGCAGCAAGCGATTCAAAAGAACTTGCAGAGCTTAGACAAATTGCTAAATCGGAAGCCTGGATGAATGAAGGCAATGCCGGAAAAGCAATTGCAGATTTTATGATAAACAAAAAAATGGAAGATTTGTAACGCAAATACGTTACAAATCTGCTATTTTGCAATTCTAGGAAACGCTGCGCCATTGCTCGCGTTTCTTTAAACACAGGAGTAATAATATGCAGGCACTTATGTTAGCCGCTGGTATGGGAAAAAGACTCGGCCGATATACAAAAAATGCAACTAAATGTATGGTTCCGGTAAACGGAAAAACACTTATTGAATACGCAATTGAAGCACTTGTAAAAAATAACATAAAGAAGATGGTTATTGTTGTAGGCTACAAAAGTGATGTTCTTATAGACTTTATTCATTCAAAGTTCAATAAAGAAAACCTTAACGGTATGGAAATTGAGTTTATTGAAAATAAAGTGTATGACAAGACTAACAACATCTACTCTCTTTTTATGGCACGCGATGCTCTCTGTCAGGATGATACAATTCTTCTTGAAAGTGACCTCATCTTTAAGCCAGAAATTATTACAAAGCTAATAAAATCAAAGGATGAAAATCTTGCCGTAGTGTCTCATTTTGAAAGCTGGATGGACGGAACCTGTACTTTGTTAGACGAGCATAACAATATCACCGGCATTCTTGATAAGGCTCACTTCAACTGGTTTGAAACACAGGATTATTATAAAACTGTAAACATTTATAAGTTCTCAAAAGATTTTTCTAAGAACTATTATATACCGTTCCTTGAAGCTTACCAGAAAGCATTCGGCAAAAACGAATATTACGAAGCTGTATTAAAAGTTCTTTCTTTCCTTGGAGCTTCTACGTTGAAAGGTCTTCCAGTTCCCGGTGATGACTGGTACGAAATTGATGACCCTGCTGATCTTGCTATTGCAGAGACACGCTTTGCAAAAGGTAAAACAAAACTCAAGCAGTTACAGAAAAATTACGGCGGTTACTGGCGCTTCCCTCAGCTTAAGGATTACTGCTATCTTGTAAATCCGTATTTTCCTCCTCAGAAAATGGTTGACGAATTACAGGTAAGCTTTAAAACTCTTCTTACACAGTATCCTAGCGGGGCTGCACAGATGAGTCTTCTTGCAGGAAAGATTTTTAACTTGCTGCCGGAAAACATTGTTGTTGGAAACGGTGCTGCAGAGCTTATTTCTTCCCTTTGCGAAAGCCTTGAAGGAAAAGTTCTTGTTCCATATCCTACATTTAATGAATATCCTGCACGATTCAAAAAATGCGAGCTTGTACAGTTAGATACTTCAAAAAAGAAGTTTACATATACAGCAGATGATATTCTTGCAGCCGTAAAGAAAGAAAACGTTAATACAGTTCTTCTTATAAATCCTGATAATCCTTCGGGCAATTTCCTTGATAAAAAATCAGTTTTAAAGCTTTTAAAGGATTTGAAAGCATTGAATGTAAAGCTTATTTTTGATGAATCCTTTATTGATTTTGCAGATAAGGAAATCCGTTATACTCTTTTGAATCAGGATATTATTAACGAAAATCCAAACCTTATAATCATAAAATCTATAAGCAAGAGTTACGGTGTTCCCGGCTTAAGACTTGGTATTCTTGCAGGCTCCGACGTTGAGCTTATCAGCTTTATCAAAAAGCAGAACTCAATCTGGAACATAAACTCTTTTGCAGAATACTACCTTCAGATTTATGAAAAATACAATAAGACTTATGCAGCTGCCTGCGATTCAATTGCAGAAGAACGAGCACGTTTTATAAAAGAGCTTTCCAAGATAAAAAATCTTAAGGTTTATCCAAGTCAGGCCAACTTTGTTCTCTGTAAGCTTGGCGGTAAAAACAGTTCAGATGAGCTTGCCTTAAAGCTTATAGAAAAATGCAACATCTTTATAAAAGATTTGACCGGCAAAAAATGCTTTGATGAACCAAAATACATCCGTCTTGCAATCCGCAACAAGGAAGACAATGATGTATTAATTGAAGCATTAAAGGCATTTGTAAAATAATTAAAACCTTACACTTGCGCCAACTGTAACTACACCGCCGAACAGGTTCGGATATTCATCCGTATCTGCAATTTTGTATGGAGTCTTAAAGCTTGCATTCTTGCAGTTACCGTTGTTGCCGTAAACAGAGCGGTCGTAATCATCATCATTTATTACAGTAAAGTAGCTGTATAAAACTCCAAGATTTCCATAGAAAGAAACCGGGAACTTAGTATTCAGCGTTATTCTTCCACCGGCACTGACTATGTGATTCCAGTTATAGGCACCATCATGCAGGAAGTATTTTTTGAGCTGTGAACGGTTCAAATTGCTTAATTCAGAATAAATGTTGCTTCCAGGAACCTGCTGACTGCCGTAATCTGCTCCATGACGAATCAGCTGATATGAAGCACCCCAGGAAACATTAGCACTTGGTTTCATCTTAAATGAAAGCAGGAACTCGTCTGAGTTAGGCGGCAGATAATAACCAAGAGATTCACCGTTGTTCGAATAGTTTTCGCAGATGTAATGACTGTACCATGGTGTGTAATTTATAGAATGATGAGTATAACAGTATGGTTCAATTCTTGTGTAGCGGAAACTAACATTTGCAAACGGTATATTTGGAATTATGTATTTTACACCACCCTGAATTGCAAACATAGCTCTTGTTGAAGTAAATGGATTATTATTAAGACCGTTTAATTCATCAAGATACAGGGAACCCCATAAAGAAGCAATTCCAGCCCAGGTATATTTTAAATCACCGAATAAAGAAAGATTATCGCAGTCTCCAATATGGTTCTGGTATTCAACATAACTTACAAGCGGGAATACATAACCAAGTTCAAATCTTTTTGGGAATACAGCTGTTCCACCAAAATCAACATGCAGCCCTTTATAATCAAGCTCTACCATGTTTACGGAAAAAGCATTCTGAAAATAGAAGGAATCATCATTATTTCCATTTTCTCCAAACTTACTTAATGCATCTGCATTTATATAATCCTGGTTAGGATATTCAAGAATACCTGTCAATGAGTAAAACTTTAAGAAATCAAAAAGCTTAAACTGAACATCTGCTGCCATAAAAGGATAAGCGTGAGAGTTTAAAACAAGAGAGCTTCCGTTATCCATTGCGGCAACTTCTCTGTCAACTCGCCCAATACCAAGCATTATTTTATCATTTAATAAAGTGCCTCTGATTTCTCCATCAACTGTAAAACCGATTCCTATCTGTGTAGCCCAGCCTTCCAGACCGGAAGCATTCATATTGCTTAAATAATAAAACTGGCCGCTCCAGGGCTTTTTGTAAGAATATGGCAGATATGAGTTAATAAGATATTTTCTGATATATCGTGCTTTTGAAGAAACATCATACTTTTCATCGCCTTCTTTTAAAACTCCATCTAAAAAGGCTTGTACATCACTATCAAACCACGGATAACCAATAAAGTATTTTCCAACTTCTTTTAATGGAACCTTAGATAAATCAAGATCACCTTTTATTCTATAAGATAACTTTTCACCAATATCACCATCAAAAGCAATCTTAAAAATATTATCCATACCAAAGCTGTTGTAATCTGATTTTGAATAAACACCACCAGAATAAGTGGCTTCAAAGCCGAGATAATAATTCAGGGAAACAGAGGTATTATCATATTCAAAAGCATGTGCAGAAAGAAGAGTATTCTGTTTTTCATCATCCTCGAACGTATATTTTTCTAAAAGCTGCTGTACAATCTGCGCTTCTTTTTCTGTTAAACTGTCTTTATTTTCATTTATTTCTTCAAGAGCAGAAACTATCTGTTTTTTTGAATAAGGCTTAAAGCCGTTCAGCGGTTTACACAACCTCTTTGTCTGAGCTAAATCAAGAAAATCATATATTGTATCTGAAACAGGAACTGAAACATTTTCCTGTGCAGAAAGAGTAATTGAACTAAGCATAAAGATTGCAACGATTGTTATAACTATTTTTTTCATAAAAACCTCTTATTCAAAAAGCTTGTATTGTACGGCAAGCGCAATTTCAAAACCTTTTGCAGAATTATCTATTATATTATAACTATTTGTTATGAATGTATATGCAATTTGACCACTTATATTAAAATGCTTATTTATGTAATACTCACCGGCAAGTGAAATACGGTTTGTGTATTCAGGAGTTCCGCTCATCCACATGTAACGGGACTGCTTTACACTGTCTTCCATGCCTTTTTCATCATTTTTATCAGCAGAATCCCTATATTTTACATAAGGATAATAGCCCCATATCCATTCAGGGTTGTCCTCTGTACCAACATTTATTTTCTGATTTTCAAAATTAAATAACTTATCAGGTGTATTTTCACCATGAATCTTAAACAGATATCCTAAGGTCAGATTCCAGCGTTCGTTAGGTTCATAATTTACTTTCAGCTGTGCTGCAAAACAATCCGGTCCAAAAGGAGAGCCAATCCAGGAATTAATAGTACCATCAGTCTGCATTTCTTTTCTTGTTTTGTACATTGACCAGTCTGGACTTTGCTTTACATAAAGATAAGGAGACGTATACGAAGCATCAAGATTTGCTCTTATAAAGCTCCCATTACTTAAATTAAAAGTATACTCAAAAGCTAACTGCCCGCCCAATCCATCTGGAACAGAAAGAGCAGCCTGGCTTCTGCTTCCACCTAAATCAAGCACTTCTGTCTGAGCAAAAGCTCCATATATTCTAAATCCACTGAAGGGAACATAATCAAAAGAAATACCAAGGTAAGCACAGAAATGACCTTCATCATAATATTTCTGCTCGTTTTCTGTCATTTGAAAATCGTGCAGTGTCCAGGAACCAAACGAATGCATTATCATAAGAGGATTCAGATAACGCAATTCAAATGGTGAATTAATAAGAGTACCTTCAACTGCACTGAAACGGAAGTTTTTAAATGGTCTGAAATCAAGCTGATGAAGATAAAGGAATGTTTCCGTATCAACCTGATTTACAAACATTGTGTACTTGTATCTTTTTGTATACAGATTTAACTCTGAATAAAAGTCAGTTTCAAAGGTTTTGTTGTAGATTATGCTTCCAAGCTCTGTTTTTCCAAGAGTTATGCCCTCTTTTCCCATATGGAAATTAAAGCCCCAGGTATCAAAGGTTTTTCCAACACTGCCATAAGCAAAACGTGGAAACAAAAACTCAAAATCATCACCGGAAAGCGGAATATTTGTAAAGCTGCTGTTTAGCTTTGTCTGTGAATAATTTTTACCTACAAAAAAATCTGATTCAATTGTAACAAAATCAGAAAAGCCCATCAGAATTGGAACTGTGACTGAATAATCCTTGTAATGATAATCAAAGCTCCACGGAACATTATCTGCGTTTTTATAATAAAGTTCAGGAGTAATCTTTAAGTTTGCAAAAGCCCTCAGCTTCTGCTTTTTTATTTCTTCATCAGTAATTTTTTCGCTGTTAAAAAGATTGTCTTCACGCGCTAAAAAGCCGGCAACATTTCCATACAAACGTTTTCCGATTTCTGACAATTTTTCATAATCAATATCTTCAAAATAAAACTTAATTTCACCAACACTCATCGGTTGAATATCAACAAAATGTGAAAGACCGGCTTCATTAAACAGAATGTACAGATCGTCATAGATTCTGTTTCCAGATTGAATTATCTTAGTATTATCCTGCGAATGTGCAACCCTCATAAACACAAAGCACAATACAATGCAACATAATAGATTCTTTTTCATACTGATAAAATAACATTTTTTTTATTGATTTACAATGATTTACATGTATGTATAAAACTGCATGAAAAACAACTGATGCCAGAATTAATAAAATGTGTTATAATTATCTTTATGAAACTTGCAGTAGATTGCCGTATGATTGGAAGCGGCGGAATCGGGACTTATTTTTTATCAATTCTACCCTATTTTTTA
>JAEEGK010001135.1_pt1 | contig 66620 bp, 44 predicted proteins | sample 8958771 | NCBI WGS metagenome assembly JAEEGK01 (sample SAMN16246547, study PRJNA631951) | gut metagenome | biome: gut microbiome; feature: rumen; material: SC-attached | host: Bos | place: Iran: Karaj | collected 2018-10
CTTTGCCGAAGTATGTGTCTCATCAATGATAGGACGCAGGTCTGCCTCCGTTGCATTTGCAAAATACTTTGCCCTGATGACTTCTGTTCCGGCATCGTGGCGAGCCTCTATACATGTCTCGTTTGTACAGCCGCGGTCGTTAAAGTCAGTATTGTCACCAGCCATTCCGTCGCGGTAGTAGCCTTGTAACTGAAGCTCATACTTACCATTTGGGACTTCATTTATCACTTGGCTGATTTGAACATTGTCGCCAGAGTTCCAGCTTTCCATAATCATGCTGCCACGACCCCAGTCGCCGTTAGCATCGCCGCCACGAGCCCAACTTCCGGTGCGCTTCCAACTGCTGTAACGGCTGTCGTTGTTGGCGAAGTCAGAACTCTTCACGAGCCATGATGCATCCATAGGACTTGACTCTGTTGCTGCTGCCATCTTTTCAAGGCGCTCCGCCTTTGTTACAATCTGCCAAGTATTATTCTTTGTGCCTTCGTTTGCCTGGTTCTCCAGATAGTAGTTACTTTCTGTCTCTTCAGTGAAAAGGTTCTTTGCCTTGTAGGTGCGCACATAGTTCCTTGCACCTAAGACTGTGCCGGAGCAGGAAATTGTTACAGCATTGGACACACTGCCAACGGTAACGCTCTCAAATACCCAGACGTCATTGTCGTTGGCATCGAGATACAAGTTCTCATGATTGATAGAGCTACGACCGAACTTCGCATTAATCTTATAGCCTGCTCCATCGGCATTCAACTGGAGGTCAATGCCGCGAGTACCCAGCTGGCCGCGAGTGTGCCAATCGTTAGTTGTACGGTCGTTGTTCTGAAGCCAAAGACCTGACTCCACATTGTAAAGATAGTAGTCATTGCCCGAAACGATGTCGCTAACGGCGACACCTGTGTAAGGGCTTGTTTGTGCCCATGCGCCTAAGGTCAGCACGGACAGCATAAGAAATAGTATTCCTTTTTTCATAAAATTAATATTAGGGTTAATAAAATCTTTTTACCTTGCTTATTTACGCTTATGCGAACAATTGAGTACAAAGTTAAACACTTCTTCACAAATAATGGTTTTCTGCGTGTTAATAATTGTTAATCCTACTAAAATTCACACAGAAGTGTGCAAAAAAAGTAATATCCGCAGGCTATATGACATCTTTTTTGTTCAAGATAATGTAAAAATCCAAAGAAAGCGTATCACTTGCGGCGAAGGTTGTTATTCTGCGCCGTCAGGGGGCATGAAAAACGCCGGCTGCGGGGATGGCAAACGCCGCGTGCGGCGATGGGCATTTCCGCGTGCGGCGATGGCAAACGCCGCAGGCGGCGTTTGGAGGCGTCGCCAGCGATGTCGTATGTTGCTGTATGTCAAGAGGTTGTCAGTTGCCGTTTTCGGCAAGGAACTTGATGCGGACGAGTTTTATTTCTTCCTCTGTGTATTCGTCTTCGTCGTCGGCGAATTCGTCGAGTGCATCGTCGATGTTGTTGTCCTCTGCCTCGCGGAAGTAGTCGTAGATGTCCTGCATGTGGTCGTCGTCCATGACCTCGCGGATGTAGTAGTCGAGGTTGAGCTTGGTGCCGCTGTCCACGATGGTGTAGATGTCGTCGAGCAATTCGCTGAGTGTCAGCCCTTTGGTCCTGGCGATTTCGTCGAGGTCAACCTGTCGGTCGATGGATGTGATGATGCTGACCTTGTCGGCGCTCTTGTTGACGAGGGTGCGGACGCGGAAATCCTCGAAGCGGTCTATTTCGTTCTCCTCGCAGTAGCGTGCGATGAGTTGGCAGAACTCGGCTCCGTAGCGGTTTGCCTTGCCTTCGCCCACTCCCTTGATGTTCTTGAGCTCCTCGACGGTAGTGGGATAGGATGTGGCCATGTCTTCGAGCGACGGGTCCTGGAAGATGACGTACGGGGGCAGGTTCTTGCGGCGGGCCACATCGCGGCGCAGGTCTTTGAGCATGGCGAAGAGTGTCTCGTCGAGCACCGATGTGCCTTCGCCCATGGCATCGTTGAAGTCGTCGAACTCGCGGTCTTCGGTGATGTAGAAGTCCTCGGGATCCTTCATGTAGTTGCGTCCCGTCGGTGTGATGCTGAGCAGGCCGTAGTTCTCGATGCCTTTCTCGATGTATCCCGATATCATGGCCTGGCGGATGACGGCGTTCCAGAAGGATGCCTCGTGGTCGTCGCCGGAGCCGAAGCAGCTGAGCAGTTCGTGACGGTGGGCGATGACATCGTCTGTCTCGTTGCCCACAAGGATGTCGATGATGTGCTGGGTCTTGAAGCCTTCCTTGACGGCATTGATGACTTTGAGCACGAGCAGCAGTTCGTCGGCTGCCTCCACTCTTACGCCCGGGTGCAGGCAGTTGTCGCACTTGCCGCAGTTTTCGGGCTCGTACTCCTCTCCGAAGTAATGCAGCAGGAACTTGCGTCGGCAGATTGACGTCTCGGCATAAGCGGCCGTCTCTTGGAGGAGCTGCCGCCCGATGTCCTGCTCTGCCACGGGCTTGCCTTGCATGAACTTCTCGAGCTTGCGCAGGTCGTGGGGCGAGAAGAAGGTGAGGCAGATGCCCTCTCCGCCGTCGCGTCCGGCCCGGCCTGTCTCCTGATAATAGCCCTCGAGGCTCTTGGGTATGTCGTAGTGGATGACGTAGCGCACGTCGGGTTTGTCGATACCCATGCCAAAGGCAATGGTGGCCACGATGACATCGATGCGCTCCATGAGGAAGTCGTCCTGCGTCTCTGCCCTGTCCACGGATTCCATGCCGGCATGATAGGCGCGCGCCCTGATGTTGTTGGCACGGAGCATCTCCGCCAACTCCTCCACACGACGGCGGCTCAGGCAGTAGATGATGCCGCTCTTGCCTTTGTTCTGGAGCACGAAGCGTGTGATGTCCTTGTCCACATCCTTCGTCTTCGGACGGATTTCGTAGTAGAGGTTCGGCCTGTTGAACGAGCTCTTGAACTCCACGGCGTCGGGGATGCCGAGGTTCTTCTTGATGTCGGAGCGCACCTTGTCGGTAGCCGTCGCCGTCAAAGCGATGATGGGAGCCTTGCCTATCTGCTCCACCAGCGGGCGTATGTTGCGATACTCGGGACGGAAGTCGTGCCCCCATTCCGATATGCAATGTGCCTCGTCAACAGCATAGAACGATATCTTCGTGCTACGCAGGAAGCGCACGTTTTCCTCTTTCGTCAGCGATTCGGGCGCCACGTAAAGCAGCTTTGTGCGACCGGCGGTGACATCTTCCTTCACCGCATCTATCTGTACCCTCGTCAGGGAAGAGTTCAGGTAATGGGCGATGCCGTCGTCGTCCATAAACTGGCGAATGGCATCCACCTGGTTCTTCATAAGGGCAATGAGGGGCGAGACCACAATGGCCGTGCCTTCGCTGATCAAGGCGGGCAGCTGGTAACAAAGCGACTTGCCGCCGCCGGTAGGCATGAGCACGAAGGTGTCCTTGCCGTCAAGAAGGTTACGGATAATGGCTTCCTGGTCGCCCTTGAAGGAATCGAAACCAAAAAAATGCTTTAACTGTTCAGTCAGGTTAATATCGCTCATTTAGGTGGCATTAGAAACAAAGCTAAAGACAAAGTTACGTCTTTTTGCGCAAACCACCAAATGTTTTAGGCAAAAATAAAAGGATGAAAGAAGAAAAAATGAAAGAACTTAGGAAAGAAGGCCTTTTTCATTCCATCATTTTTCCATTCTTTCATTTTTTTCTATCTGCTGCTCGGCGTACTCGCGGGTGATGGTGAGCGCCTTCTCCCCGTTTGTGGGTGCGCTGAACTGCGCTTCTATCATGATGGTCTCCATGATGCTGCGCAGGCCGCGGGCTCCGAGCTTGTATTCTATGGCCTTGTCCACGATGTAGTCCAGCGCATCTTCCTCAAAGGAGAGCTGGATGCCGTCCATCGCGAAAAGCTTTATCTGCTGCTTGACGAGCGAGTTCTTCGGCTCGGTCAGTATGTTTCGCAAGGCTTCGCGGTCGAGAGGATTGAGGTAAGTGAGCACCGGAAGGCGGCCAATGATTTCGGGGATAAGGCCGAAGCTCTTCAGGTCCTGCGGCACGATGTACTTCATCAGGTCCTTCGTGTCGATGCGGCGCTGGTTCTGTACACTGTCGTAGCCCACCACATGAGTGTTCAGGCGCTGTGCTATCTTGCGCTCTATGCCGTCGAAGGCACCGCCACAGATAAAGAGGATGTTGCGCGTATCGACATGAATATAGTCCTGATCGGGATGCTTGCGGCCGCCTTTGGGGGGCACATTGACAATGGAGCCCTCGAGCAGCTTGAGCAAGCCCTGCTGCACGCCTTCGCCGCTGACGTCGCGAGTGATGCTGGGGTTGTCCTGCTTGCGTGCTATCTTGTCTATCTCGTCGATGAAGACAATGCCGCGCTCGGTAGCCGTCACATCATAATCTGCCACTTGCAGCAGCCTCGTCAGAATGCTCTCCACATCTTCGCCTACATAGCCCGCCTCGGTAAAGACGGTTGCATCGACAATGGTGAAGGGCACCTTGAGCAGCTTAGCAATGGTGCGGGCAAGCAAGGTCTTGCCTGTACCCGTGGCTCCGACCATGATGATGTTGCTCTTCTCTATCTCCACGCCATCGTCGTCCACCTTCTGAGCCAAGCGCTTGTAGTGGTTATAGACGGCGACAGAAAGGTAACGCTTTGCGCTGTCCTGTCCGATGACATACTGGTCGAGGAAAGCCTTGATGTCGCGAGGCTTGGGAATGTCGTTCATGTCGAGCCCGGAAGCCTTGCCCGCCTTAAGGCGAACCTCGCTCCCCATGTTCTCTCGCACAATCCGCTCTGCCTGACGAATACACTCGTCGCAGATGAAGCCGTTCAAGCCCGTCAGCATCAAAGCCACTTCGTCCTCTGTGCGGCCACAGAAGGAACAACGATTCTTACGCTTCACTGCCATCCTTAATCTTTGCGCGTCATCACGCGGTCTATCATGCCATACTCCAAAGCTTCCTGCGCCGTCATCCAGTAGTCGCGGTCGCTGTCTGCCCAGACCTTGTCGAAGTCGGTGTGTGAATGCTCTGCGATGATGGTATAGAGCTCCTTCTTGAGCTTTTGTATCTCACGGGCCGTTATCTCGATGTCGCTTGCTTGGCCCTGCGCACCGCCCATCGGCTGATGTATCATGACGCGGCTGTGCTTCAAGGCGCTGCGCTTGCCTTCCTTGCCTGCCACAAGCAGTACGGCAGCCATGCTCGCAGCCATGCCGGTGCAGATGGTTGCCACGTCGCTCGAGACGAACTGCATCGTGTCGTAGATGCCAAGGCCGGCATGTACGCTTCCGCCAGGGCTGTTGATATAGATGCTGATGTCCTTGCCTGGGTCGGCACTGTCGAGGTAGAGCAACTGCGCCTGCAGGGTATTGGCAGTATAGTCGTCGATTTGTGTGCCGAGGAAGATGATGCGGTCCATCATCAAACGGCTGAAGACATCCATCTGCGTGACGTTCAGCTGACGCTCCTCCAGGATGTATGGATTGAGATACTGGTTCTGCATGCTGATGACGTCGTCGAGCGCCATGCTGTTCATGCCCAAGTGGCGGGTGGCGAACTTACGGAAATCGTTATTCATTACATTATATATTATAACGCGCGTACGCGAGTGGACTATTTATCTTTACTTCTCTTTCTCTGTGAGCTTGCGGAACTCTTCGATTGTGACTTCCTTGGTCTTCAGGGTGACAGCCTCCTTTGCCTTTGCTGCCATCAGGTTCTCGACGGTACGCTCCACGAGGCCTTGTGCCTGCTGTTCGTTCTTGAGCATGCTGGCAGCATAGTTTGTGACGGTTTCCTCAGGAAGGTTCACCATGCCGTATTGAGCGAACTGGATGCGAGTGAAGCGCTTGGCGGTTTCGAGCACATCTTCGTGCTGCACCTTCACTTCGAGCTGGTCGCATATCTGCTCCTTGGCGAGGTGCCAAAGCAGTTCGGGCAGGCTCTTCTCGAAGTTGTCGTCGACATACTGTTCGCCCTTGTCCTGATTGCGGAGCTTCATGAAGCGCTTGAGGAGAGCCTCGGGGAAGTCAACCTTTCCGATGCGGCTCAGGACATATTCGCGCAGGTCTTGTGTGAACTGATACTCTGCCTCGCTATTGAAGTTCTTCTTGATGTCGTCGGCGATGAACTTGCGGAATTCTTCTTCGCTCTTGACGACGCCTGTGCCGAGCACTTTATCGAAGAGTTCCTGGTCCACCTTAGCCGGCTCATAGCGCATTATCTCGGAGATTTGGAAGTTGAAGTTCGACTTCATTTCCTCTGCCTCTTCCTTTGTGATGTGCAGGAGGCTGGCGAGTTCGGTTGCGCTACCGTCGTAGGCCTTTGCGGGATTGAAGGTGATGACGTCGCCCACCTTTGCTCCTTCGAACTTTGCCTTCTCCTTGTCGTCCTTCATGTATTCAGGAAGCATGACAGCGTCCTCGACGGTGATGCCGTCCTTGAGTGTGTTGTTCTTTGTATTGAGCTGTGTGAGCGTGCCCTTCACCATGTCGCGAGCTTCATAAGTCTCGGCCTTTACATGCTGGCCGCCACGCTGGCAGTAGCTCTGCACCTGCTGGTCGACGAGGGCGTCGTCCACCTTGATGTCGTAGTATGTGAGTTTGTCCTTCTTGCTGAGCTTGGCATCGAAGTCGGGAGCGAGAGCGATGTCGAAGGCAAAAGTGAAGTCATCCTGCGTCTCGAAGTCCATCTGGGGAGTCTTCTCCTCGTTGGGCAGAGGCTCGGCCAGCATGTTCACCTTGTTCTCGCGGATGTATTTGTTCACTTCCTCGCTGATGAGTTTGTTTATTTCCTCAGCCTTCACTTCTGTGCCGAAGCGCTTCTGTATGAGTGACGCAGGCACTTTGCCCGGACGGAAGCCTGGCAGACTTGCTTTCTTGCTGAAGTCCTTGAGGGCTGTCTTTACCTTATCTTCGTAGTCTTGCTTCTCAATGTTCAGGGTAAGCAGGGCGCTCACCTTGTCGATGTTTTCAAATGATATCTTCATCAGTTATGTTTTGGTTTAGTTATTGTCCTTTTTCTAAAAGCGGGTGCAAAGGTACGACAAAATATTGAATATTGGAAATTGAGGATTGAAAAAATTCTTCCTTACCCTCAGAAGGGCGCTAACTCTTCGCCGCTCTCTGGTGTGAACTCTATGTCGAGTATGGTGGCGATGGTGGCAGCGACCTGTTTGGTGTAGAAGGGGCCGTTTTCGATGGTCTCGCCTAGAGCATTGATGCCTTTGCCGAGAAGCATGACCCATGTGGCCTCAGAGCCTTTGACTTTGCTGCCGTGGCTTCCCCACTCGGCGCCGTCGCCGCGTCCGTGGTCGCAGGTGATGAGATAGGTTGTCTTGCCCTGATAGAACTTATCGGCCTCGCAGGCTTCGTAGATGTCGCGGATGAAGGCATCGGTAGCGTTGGCTGCGTCGAGATAGAAGTCGTACTTGCGAGCATGAGCCCACTCATCGCAGTCGCCGAAGGATATCCACATCACTTTCGGATGGTCGGCCATCAATGTCTCGAGGGCGAAGGCATAGGTGAAGGCATCGAAATGCTCGCTGCGCCAGTAGCGAGGCATGCCGGCAAGCATCCGCTCGGCCAGTTGCAGGCGGGGCGTCTTGTTCTTGGCGAAGGTTTGTTCGTAGGAAACGCAGGCGGGGATGTGAGCCTGCTCGTTGCGGATGGCATAGCGAGCCGACTTCCAGGAGCCGTACATCACTACGCTGCCCTTGTAGCGAAGGTCCTCGTTGGCAGCCTCCAGCACATTCCGATGGGGGTTGGCCACAGGGTCGTTGCCGGTGATGGCATCGTCCACCATGCCAGTCATCATCTCGCTGTAGCCGGGATAGGAGATGTTGGTCTTGTTGGCCACCTGCATCATGCTGCCGAGGTTGCGGTTGCCGATGATGGTGCCTTGCTTGGCGATGGTGTTCCACACGAACGGCATCAATGCGATGCGACGCCCGAGGGGGGTGTGGCGCCAATAGAGACGGCGCAGCGTCTCAACGTCGCGCACCTCTTTTTCGTTGGACATCAGGCTCTCGTCTGCTCCTGCAAACACCTCTTGCCAACGGAGCCCGTCGATAGTGATGACGATGAGACGCGTGTCCTTGTCGCCCTTGGCTGAAAGCAGCATGGGGACCAATGAAATCAGGATTATTATAAGACGTTTCATAACATAAGATTTGAATTTCCGTGCAAAAGTACGGCTTTTCCTTTGAAATACAAAGGAATGTGGCGAGAAAAACGCAAAAAAAGTCTCTCTTGTGCGGGGGCTTCAAACGCCGCACGCGGAATTTGCCAACGCCGCACGCGGGGATGCCCATCGCCGCACGCGGGGATTGCCATCGCCGCAGGCGGCGTTTTCAGGTGCCTCTAGAGGGGGTTTTTCGCACGGCGGGCCAAGGCCTCTTCTTCCATTTGCTGGAAGTCCTTGAAGCGCAGTACGAAGTTGCGAGTCAGATACTTATCGAGGACGATGGGGTTGACGCTGAGTTCCTGGGGTGTGCCGTGGAAGAGGATCTGTCCCTCGAAAAGGAGATAAGCGCGGTCGGTGATGCAGAGGGTTTCCTCCACATTGTGGTCGGTGATGAGCACGCCGATGTTCCTCTGCTTCAACTTCCAGACGATGTATTGTATGTCCTCGACGGCAATGGGGTCGACGCCGGCGAAGGGCTCGTCGAGCATGATGAACTTCGGGTCGATGGCGAGGCAGCGGGCTATCTCCGTCCTGCGTCGCTCGCCGCCGCTCAAACGGTCGCCTATGTTCTTGCGCACCTTTTCGAGATGGAACTCGCTGATCAGGCTTTCGAGCTTCTCGCGCTGGGCTTCGCGAGGCAGGTCGGTCATCTCCAGCACGCTGGCTATATTGTTCTCCACGCTCATCTTGCGGAACACGCTGGCCTCCTGCGCAAGATATCCGATGCCCAGACGGGCCCGCTTATAGACAGGAAGGTCGGTAATCTCCTCGTTGCCCAGGAAGATGTGTCCGGCATTGGGAAGCACGAGGCCTGTGGTCATGTAGAAAGAGGTGGTCTTGCCTGCGCCATTGGGGCCGAGCAGGCCGACAATCTCGCCCTGGCGGACATCGAAACTGACGTTGTTCACGACGGTTCGCTTGCCGTAAATCTTGACCAAGCCCTCGCTGCGGAGCTGCAAATTATCCATTGAATATTGAATATTGAAGATTGAAGATTATTCCCCTCGCCTCAGAGGTTACTTTTATTTTTCACTTTTCACTTTTCACTTTTCACTTGCGAAGCATTTTCCTCCTTGACCTTCCTCAGCAGGTCGCTGGCGAAGATGAAGGAGTTGAGCTTCTCGTTGGTCGAGCCCATTATCTGGTCCTTCGAGCCCTCCCATTCCTTGTGGCCGTCGCAGATGAAGAGGATGCTCTCGCCGATGCCGAGCACCGAGTTCATGTCGTGGGTGTTGATGATGGTCGTCATGCCGTACTCGTGCGTGATGCTGCTGATGAGGTCGTCGATGACGAGGCTCGTCTTGGGGTCGAGACCTGAGTTCGGCTCGTCGCAGAACAGATACTTCGGGTTGAGGGCGATGGCTCTGGCTATGGCCACACGCTTCTGCATGCCGCCGCTTATCTCGCCCGGCATCTTCTCCTCTGCTCCCTTCAGGTTGACGCGCTCCAGACAGAATCGGGCTCGCTTCACGCGGTCGGCCTCGTTCATATCGGAGAACATGTCGAGGGGGAACATGACGTTCTCCAGGACAGTCATCGAGTCGAAGAGGGCGGCACTCTGGAATATCATGCCCATCTCGCGCCGCATCATCACACGCTCCCGCTTGTCCATCGTCACGAAGTCGCGTCCGTCGTAGAGAATCTTGCCCTTTGTAGGCGTGAAGAGCCCCACGATGTTCTTCATCAGCACAGTCTTGCCGGAGCCCGACTGGCCGATGATGAGGTTCGTCTGTCCGTCGCGGAAGATCATGTTGATGTCCGCAAGGATGTCTCTGTCATCAAACCTCTTGTATAGATGCTGAACTTCTATCATGACTACGACAATAATGAAGTTAGGAATATGTCAGAGAAGAGAATCAACATACTGCTCGAGACGACGGCATTCGTGCTGGCCTTGCCCACATCGAAGCTGCCGCCCTCCACGAAATAGCCGTGGTAGGAGGCCACGCTGCTGATGATGAAGGCGAAGAAGATGCTCTTGATGATACTCATCCAGACGTACCATTGGTTGAAGCTGTGCAGGAGGCCGATGGTCAGGTCGTCGGGCGTGATGATGCCCGCAATGGCTGTGGCGTAGGCTCCAATGAAGCCTGCCACAATGCTGAAGACAACCAGGAAAGGAATCATCGTCATCATGCCCACCACCTTCGGCAGGATAAGGAAGGAAGCAGAGTTGACGCCCATGATCTCCAAGGCGTCGATTTGCTGCGTCACACGCATGGTGCCTATCTCGGAAGCGATGTTCGAGCCGACCTTGCCCGCAAGGATGAGACACATGATGCTCGAGGAGAACTCCAAAAGCATAATCTCGCGAGTGGTGTAGCCCGTCGTGAAGGTCGGCATCCAAGGGCTTTGGATGTTGAGCTTAATCTGTATGCAGATGACGGCTCCGATGAAGAAGCTGATCAAGAGCACAATGCCGATGGAGTCAACACCAAGCGAACCCATCTCACGGACATACTGCCGCATGAACATGCGCCAACGCTCAGGAACGCTCAAGACGCGCCCCATCAACTGCAAGTACCTGCCAAACGCAGCCAGCCACTTCGTGATAAACATAGCCTCTCTAAACTCTCAACTCTCAACTCTTAACTCTTAACTCTCAACTATTCCTTCGGCGTCTCCATGCCCACAACAAGGCGGTTGCCAGCGCCAAAGATTTGCTTGGCCACCTGCTTGATGTCCTCAACCGTCACGCCCTGGACGCATTCCTCATAACCCTCGACGAACTCCTGGTCGTAGCGCGTCTTCGAGACGAGGCTGTTCATCCAATAGCCGTTGTTCTTGAGGTCTTCCTGATGCGAACGGAGCATGTACTCCTTTATCTTGCCGAGGTTCTCCTCAGAGGGTCCCTTCTCCATCATCTCCTTGATGCCTTCGTTCACGATGCCCGTCATCGATTCACGCTTTTCGGGAGCCGTGGGCAGAACGATTTGAGCGGTCGCTATCTCTTCAGGATAGTCGCTCAGGCCAGCACTTACAGGCACGCCGTAAGCTCCGCCGTTGTCCTCGCGAACAGTCTCCGTGTAGAGCATCTGCATGGCCTGCTGGAGCATGTCAACAAGGATGTCGTTCCTCAAGGTCTCCTTCATGGGGGCATGATAGAGGAAGACATTCAGGGAGTTGGGCGTGTCCTGCTCCTTCGTGAAGTAGCACTCGCGTTCGCCCTTCGTCATGCGCTGGTCTATCATCTTGTACTTCTCCTTCTTGCCCTTTGCAGGAAGCGCTCCAAGGTACTTGGCAAGCAAGGGAGCAACGGAGTCGGCATTCACGTCGCCCACGAGATAGTATTCGAAGTCGCCTGCGTTGGCAAAGCGTTCGCGATACATCTCAAGCAAACGGTCGTAGTTGATGCGGTCGAGGTCTTCTTCCTTGAAGCGCTTAGCACGGACATTATTGTTGTAAACCACGCTGATGACGCTGTCCTGCAGAGCCGTCTGCGGATTGAGGTCTTGGTTCTTCAAAGCGTTGCGGCTGCGCTCTATGGCAGAGATGAAGGCATCGTCGTCGCGACGGGGAGAGGTGAAGTTAAGGTAAACCAGCTGGAGCATCGTCTCGAGGTCTTTCTTCACGCAATTGCCCTCGATGCCTTCGCTGCGGGCACCTACGCTGATAGAAGCGCCTGCCTGTTTGCCGGCAAGCTTCTTGTTGAGGTCGACGGCCGAGAAGTTGCCGAGCCCTCCCTGACGAACCATGCCGATGTTGCTGGCGTTGACGTACTCGTCGTTGCCGTAGAGGCTGTTGCCGCCCCAGGATGTTGCACGGAAGACTATCTTGTTGGGGCTGTAGTCGGTCTGCTTCACATGAATCTTCATGCCGTTGCTCAGGGTAATGAGCTTGGCGCCATAGATGTCGTCGGTTATCTTCTTGACCTTCACCTTGCTCTTGAGCTCCGGCACGAGAGGCTCGGTGCTGACCTCTTCGGTAAAGGCCGTTATGTCTTCTGCATCAACCTCCTTCAAGGCTGTCAGCAGTTCCTGTTCTGTAGGACATACCAAGCCTTCCTTCTCCGGCATGAAGACGATGATGGCGCGATTCTCCTGAGAGAGCTCGGCAATGGCTTGGTTTATCATCTGCAACGGGATGTTGGGCACTATCATATGCATGTTCTGATGCCTCCACTCGATGCCTGCAGCGGGAACATTATCGAGGAAATGGCGGACATAGGCATTGACGAGCGAGGTGTTGGTGCGCTTGTCGCGAGCCTCGTAGGCTGCATCAATCTGCGAGAGATACTCGTCCTTGAATCGCTGGTACTCGCTTTCTGTAAAGCCGCTCCTCGAGGCACGGAGCAACTCGCGATAGGCTGCCTTGATGCCTTCGGTGTAGCGGTTCTCCTTCATGCTGATGTCGAGCGAGAGCGCTTCCTTTGTCTTTGCCACAAGGAACTCGCCAAAGTTGACGCCTGCACCTGAGAAGGGAGCGTCCGCCTGACGGGTTATCTCGTTGAGGCGCTCGTTGAGCATGCCCGAGATTGCGTCCTGCAAGAAATCCATCGCAATGTAAGCCATCGTTCCTCTCATTTCTCTGGGGAGAGGGTCGCTCTTGAACATAACGGATGCCATCATGCCTGTGTACTCCTTGTCCTGGCCGATGAAGACGAGCGGCTCGCTGTTGTCGGGCACGGGATAGTCTTCGCGGACGGCGGCATCGGCAGGAGCAGGAGCGATGTCGGCAAACATCTCCTTCAGTTTCTGCTCGACGGCATCGGGGTCAATGTCGCCCACGATGACGAGTGCCTGCAGGTCGGGGCGATACCACTTGCGGTAGTAGCGGCGAAGGGTCTCGTAGGGGAAGTTCTTCACCACCTCCATTGTGCCGATAGGCATGCGCTCGGCGTATTTGCTGTCTTTGCAAATGGTGGGCAGAGCGGCCTCGATGAGTCGCAACTCCGCACTGCGGCGCACACGCCATTCCTCCTCGATGACGCCGCGCTCCTTGTCTATCTCCTTGTCCTCGAGCAAGAGGTCGTGGCTCCAGTCGTGCAGGATGAGCAGACAGGAATCGACGGCTCCGGCTATCTCGACATTGACGTTGTTGATGTTATAGACGGTCTCGTCGAAGGAGGTGTAGGCGTTGAGGTTCTCGCCGAACTTCACGCCGATGCGCTCCAGGTACTGCTTCAGGGCATCGCCCGGGAAGTGCGTGGTGCCGTTGAAGCACATGTGTTCGAGGAAATGCGCAAGGCCTCGCTGTTCGTCCTCTTCCTGCATCGAGCCGACGCGCTGGGCGATGTAGAAGTCGCAACGCTTCTCGGGCCATTCGTTGTGGCGGATAAAGTAGGTAAGGCCGTTGTCCAGTTTGCCGGTCTTGACAGCAGGGTCAAGAGGGACAGGCGGCATCTGCTGAGCCAAAGCCATTGACCACTGGCCATTGAACAATGAACATTGAAAGCAGAGCAGTAATAAACAAAACAGTTTCTTCATATATATATAATTTATTTACTTTTTCTTTTTCAACTTTTCACCCTTTTTCACCTTTTTACCTTTTCACCCTTTCACCTTTTCACTTTTTAATCTTTTCACCTCATCCTCCAGCCCTTCTTTGTCAGGACGAGAGGCATCTCTATCTGTTCGAAGATGCTGTCGCCGTATTGCAGCTGGAGCATGACATAGGCCGTGCTGTCCTCTCCCAGGCTGTCGCTCAGGGCGGTAACTTTCCTGAGATTCGGCATCTCGCCATCGGCCATGAACTGCTTCATGAGGTCGCCCATCTCCTTACGATAGCTATCGGGCAGGTCTTCGCTGCCGGCATAGCCATCCACGAAGCCTTTGTAGTTGCCCTTGATGAGCATCGTATAGTACTTCACAGCGGCCTTCTGCGCAGCCTTATGGGTATAGTGGCCGTTGGAGCAGGCAAAGAGCATGAGGAGGAACAAGGACAAGACCAAGCCTCCCCCAACCCCTCCCAAGGAGGGGAGAAAGGATGCGGCTATTTTCTTTATTGTCTTTCCCATTATCTTGTTTTTCAACTCTGTTCACCCCTCCTTTGGAGGGGCAGGGGGGAGGCTTTTTATTTCTGCCTCACGAATATGTTGATGGGGCATCCCGAAAAGTCCCAGCGTTCGCGTATCTTGTTCTCGAGGAAGCGCTTGTAGGGTTCCTTCACATACTGCGGCAGGTTGGCATAGAAGACAAACGAGGGCACGCGGGTGTCGGGGATCTGCATGCAGTACTTTATCTTGATGTACTTGCCCTTCATCGATGGTGGCGGATATGCCTCGATGAGCGGCAGCATCTCCTCGTTGAGCTTGTGCGTCGATACCTTGCGGCGACGGTTGAGAAAGACGTCCTTTGCCGTCTCGAGCACCTTGAAGATGCGCTGCTTGGTGAGGGCTGAGCCGAAGATGATGGGGAAGTCGGTGAACGGCGCCATGCGAGTGCGGATGGCGTCCTCCATCGTCTTCATCACCTTCACGTCCTTGTCGGGCACGAGGTCCCATTTGTTGACCACCACCACGAGGCTCTTCTGGTTCTTCTGAATGAGTTGGAAGATGTTGAGGTCTTGAGCCTCGATGCCTCTGGTAGCGTCGATCATGAGGATGCAGACGTCGCTGTTCTCGATGCTGCGGATGGAGCGCATCACGCTGTAGAACTCCAGGTCTTCGCTCACCTTGTTCTTCCTGCGGATGCCGGCCGTATCGACCAGATAGAAGTCGAAGCCGAACTTGTCGTAGCGCGTGTAGATGCTGTCGCGAGTGGTGCCGGCGATGTCGGTCACAATGTTGCGTTCTTCGCCGATGAAGGCGTTCACGAGGCTCGACTTGCCTGCGTTGGGACGGCCCACGACGGCAAACCTCGGGATGTCCTCGTCGGGCAGGGCGTCGCTCTCCTTCGGGAACTTGCTGACCACGAGGTCGAGCAGGTCGCCTGTGCCGCTGCCTGTTGCGGCGGAGATGCATTGCGGTTCGCCCAGGCCGAGGGCATAGAACTCGGCGGCGAGGTAGGTCTCGTTGTTGTCCATCTTGTTGCAGACGAGCAGCACGGGCTTTTTGGAGCGGCGCAGGATGCTGGCCACATCCTCGTCGAGGTCTGTGATGCCGTTCTGGATGTCCACGAGGAAGAGGATGACGTCGGCCTCATCGGTGGCCAGGGTGACTTGCTTACGGATTTCCTCCTCGAAGATATCGTCGCTGCCCACGACCCAGCCGCCCGTATCGATGACGGAGAACTCGCGCTGGCCCCACTCGCACTTGCCGTACTGGCGGTCGCGCGTGGTGCCGGCCTCTTCGCTCACAATGGCGTGACGCGTCTGCGTCAGGCGGTTGAACAGGGTGCTCTTGCCCACATTCGGGCGCCCCACTATAGCTACTATGTTCGACATAAGTGTATATTTTGCGCCGACAAAGGTACGACAAAAAAATGAAAAATGAAAAGTGAAAAGTGAAAAATTATATGCCCTCCTGCATGTTCGGGCGGATTTCAATCCGACCGTATCGAACATGGGGATTTATAATTCCACAACGCCAGTTTGACATTTTGTCATTAAATTCGGCGTTTTGCTTACTTCCCGATTTTAGGCCGACTCGCGAGAATCGCTTAAAATCTTCTCGCTGGCACTTTTCTACCCCAAGACGATTTGACGCGCTTAGAACGAAAGCGTTTTATAACTGCCTGACTCACAATGGGCTTTTTTTTATGCACAAGATGCGATGTGCAATGCACAATGGCCGGATTGCAAAGTACACTTGTCAAAATCGCCCATTTCATCGCTTGAAATCGCCTTTTTCGGCGTGGGAAGTCTCTAATCTTCCGCAGGCGAAAAATCAAACGCCGCACGCGGAAATGGCAATCGCCGCATGCGGAAATGCCAATCGCCGCACGCGGCATTTGGAATCCTCGCCTGCGAAGTTGTCGATTCCGGCGTTTTAAGTGCCCGTTTTCGCTACTCCGAAATGTGACACATTGAAAGCAAAACGGCCGAGTTCCTTTCTTTTTGAAAATACACGCCGCCGACTATTCCGGCTCGAACACCCAGTCGAACTTCTTCACCCAGCGCCAGACGGTGACGCGCGAGAGGTTCGTCATGTTCTGGATCTGCGGCTTGGAGAGGCCGATGCGCATCAGGTAGCAGACTTGTTGCTGCTGTTCCGTGAAGGTGCCAAGCTCCCTCAATATTCTGTCCTTGAACGACGGATACAGCTCATCGACAGCCTGATAGAGCCGCTTCCACTCGGCAGAAGTCATCTCCCGCTTGCCAGCAGAGGACTGCCGGACGGCATAGACGACATCCTCCGCCTTCTCCTCCAGTTCCGACTGATGCAGGAGCTGGATGAACGCCTTGTTCTGTTCCTGCTTCTCCTTGATCATCTTGCGAAGCCTGCTCTCTTCCTCGGTGATCCGCTTCAGCTCCGCCGAGAGCGCCACAACTTCCCGCAGATGCTTGTTCCCTCTGCGGACATAGAAGATGTAACCCAAACAAACAAGGAGCAAGCCTGCGAGAGAAACGATGACGAGCGTCTTTCTGTACCGTTCCTTCTCGTACAACAAGTCCAGCTCCCGCTTCTGGTCGAGATGATACTTGTATTGGTTGTTGACCGTCGCTGCCAACTCCTGCCGTCTCCCGAAGTCCATAGCGGAACTCATGTCCATGTATGCCTTGGCATAGCGGGCGGCACCCGGCTCGTCGCCCTTTTCATTGTAATAGATGAAAAGATGTTTTGCTGCATCATACATATAGAGCGTGTCCTTCGCATTCTCGAGAACCTTCTTGCAGTAGATGGCGGCCGAATCGTTCTTGCCCAATGCCTCATAGTAGAATGCGTAGGTCATACAGGTGCAGTAATCGCCATTCTCCAGCGGATTGCTCTCCATCAGCGACATGCACTTCCTTGCCTTCTCCACTTTACCCATAAAAGAATAGTAATACAGCAGAAAGGCGAGCGACTCCTGATATTTGTGGATGTCACCCGACTGCATGATATATGCGAAAGCCGAGTCACTTGTCGCCTCTGCCTGTCGCAAGCTATCCATGTCAAGATACGTGGCCGCGATGTGATTGAAGGGTAACACTACATCGGTCTTCGTCTGCCTGCAGCTCTCCAGTTCCTTGAGTCCATATTCCAGCGCATCAGGATAATCCTTCACCATATAAAAAAGGTATTGAAGGTTGGAGTAAGTGTTGCGGAGCATGATGGGGTCGCATTCTTTCTTGTGCTCGAGGGCAATGTCGAGCGACTTGAAGAAGTTCTCCAGGGCGCGGGGCGTGTCCTGAAGGTCGCGGTAGATGCTGCCGGCGTAGTAATAGGCCTCCTGCTTCTCCTGATGCGAGCCCACTCTCTCGAAGTACGGCACCAGCTTTCTTATTGTAGCGTCGGAGCTCGGCATCACGTTCGCCTTGTCGCTCAGCCTGATGCGCAGCAGCTCGTACTTGTTCCCGACATACTCGCCCTCGCTCTTGACGGCGTTCTGCAAAGAGTCGAGCATCACAAGCGCCTTCTCCGGGTCATGGTTTCCCACAGTCTTTATCTGCTCCATCCTCCTGATGACGCTGTTACCCGAACAGGCCGCCATCAACAAGACGGCTAACAAGCACATGAGTTTCTTTGCTTCTGTCTTTGCTCCCCTATTCATTGTGTTTGGTGTTATATCTGCCGCAAAAGTACGAAGAATTATCGAGAAAGAAGGCTTTTCCTTGTTTCAATATGTTTCTCTGTGTTGCCGAGAATCAAATTGAAACAAGAAATGTTTGTCGGTTTGGCTCGAAGCACGTAATTTTGCGTTTGGTTTTAGAAATTAATACAGGGCCCACGAAGCTCCTTCGTCGAGAGATGCGGGAGCTTTTTTCTCCTAAAAAAACTTAAATCTTCGCCTCTCTTGTCAACATTTCGTCCTCGCGTGCGTTTATATAATACAACAAGGTATCAAAACATGAAGAAAGCAATCATCGCGTTTGCAGTCATCTTGCTCAGTCTGGCGGCTTACGGACAAACGGACTCGACAAAGGTCAAGATAAAGAATCCCATCTATGTCTATGGTCTCGTGGCAGACAGTTTCACGAAGGCTGGCATTAAAGGCGTGAAGGCGGCGCTCTTGCGACCAGACTCGACACAGATCGACACGATGGAGGTCTATGAGTCGCGCATGTACAGCAGCGGCATCGGGAAGACAGCCGGAGCCACGCGCTACTACACCGAGGTAAGTCGAGAGCCGGCACACTATATCCTGCGCTTCACGCACCCCAATTACGAGACGACCTACGTGGACTTCGAGATGAAGCAAGTGAGCCGCAGGCGCGAGGACATCGAAGGGCCGAACGTCTATATGAAGAAAGCAAAAAGGAACAGCTACCTGGAGGACATAGACGGCGGCACGCTCGGCGAGGTGACGGTGAAGGCGACACGCGTGCAGATGGTTTGGAAGGGCGATACGATTGTCTACAACGCCGACGCTTTCAACGTGCCCGAGGGTTCGATGCTCGACGGCCTTATCAAACAGCTGCCCGGCGTAGAGCTGAAAGACAACGGCGAAATCTTCGTCAACGGAAAGAAGATAGACAACCTGACGCTCAACGGCAAGGACTTCTTCAAGGGCAAGAACAAGGTGATGCTGGAAAACCTTCCCTATTTCACCGTCAAGAATATCGAGGTCTACAACAAGCAGACAGAAGAGAACAAATACCTCGGCATAAAGGACGAAAGCAAGAAGGAGTACACGATGGACGTCATACTGAAGCGCGAGTACAACCGCGGCGGCTCGGCAAACATCGAGGCTGGCGGCTCACCAGGCCCTGCCGACGGAGGCGACTGGCGCTACAAGCTGAAGGGTTTCGGGCTGTACTTCTCGGACCGTACGAGGGCTGTCCTCTTCGGAGGTCTCAACAACATCAACGAGACGATGGACTACAACGAGTACGAGAACGAATACAGGGACAGGACAAGCGAGGCTGGCGACAACCACTTCAAGCAAGTGGGCGGACAGTTCGTCTATCTCGGGCCGGAAGACAAGATAAACAACGCTACCGAGATCAGCGCTTCCTGGAGTGACAACCGAAGCGAGAACCGCAGCGAAAGCGAGTCGTTCCTAAACGATGCCAGCACCTTCGGCAAGTCGGCAGGCAACAGCCGCTATCGTGCAAAAGACTTCGGGCTGAGCAACACCTTCCGCATGAGGGACAAATTCTTCGTCATGTCCGACGCCTCGCTCCGCTACAATCGGAACAAAAGCGAGAGCGACGGATGGAATGTGACGACAGCCGACCTGATGATGGCCGACAGCATCAACAGCTCGTGGTACAGCTCGCGCAGCAAGTCGAGCCGCCTGAGCTTCAACACCTTCAACTATTTCGCAAAAGAGTTGAAGACCGGCGACCAAATCATGCTCCAGCTACAAGGCGGATATAACCGGCAGTTCCATCCCGAGTCGATGAGCGAGAGCCACTACGTCTATCACAAGCTCGGCACGACCGACCTGCGGGACCGCCGAACCGAAACACCCAACCATAGCTACAACTGGAGCGCTAACCTACAATACCGCTACAAGGTCACCAAAGAACTGTCGCTCTCGCCAAACATCGGCATCGGCACAAGCGACAACCACAGCGACCATCACGAATACCTTCGCGATGAGGTGGACTACCTCTTCGACGCCCTGAACAGCTACAACCAAAGCACCAGGAACCTCGACCGCAAGGTGGGCCTCGACTTCGACTACAGCAAAGACTTCAAGCCAAAGACGGGAGAGAGCTACCTCAGCATCTGGGGAGACATCACCACGAACTTCCAACGGCAGCGCATGGGCTACGAAAGCCAGCCTCTCACAACGCAAATCACACGACAGTACACGCTATGGAGCCCCTATGTGACTGCGTATTATTCCAAAGAAGACTCCGTCATGAGCCACAACGTCGATTTCCGTTACAGCCTGTGGGCATCGACCCCTGGCGTCACCGACCTCATCGACCGTCCCATCACAAGCGACCCGCTCAACATCTTCCTTGGCAATCCCGACCTCAAACACTCCGACCAGCACAGATTCTCGACAAGCTACGCCTTGGGCCGCAAGAGCATCGACCAAACGATCCGCTTCAGCTTTAACGCCAGCCTCACCCATAATGCCCGTGTGCAAGGCTACACCTACAACCCGACGACTGGCGTCCGCACTTATCGGCCGGAAAACATCAGCAAAGGCAATTGGAATGTCGGCCACTCCGTCAGCTGGAGCCGAGCCATCGGCACGAAGAAGCTTTTCCGCATCACGAACGAAATCAACCTCGCCTATAACAAAAGCACAGGCTTGGCACTCACCACGGGCAGCTTGAGCGCGGATTTAAGTCGCGTCGGCACTACGACGGTTGGCTACAAGCCGAGCGTCCGCTTCCAAAAAGACAAGCTGAACATCACGGCAAAGGCTGACATCCAGTACCGCAACATTCACCGAAACATCACTTTCGGAGAGCAGCCAACCGACATCTGGGACATCGGCTACGGCATCAACGCCGGCTACAAACTGCCTTGGAACTTCGCCATCGACACAGACCTCACGATGCATTCGCGTCGCGGCTATACGGACAACGAGATGAACGACAACCGCCTTTATTGGGACGCAACGCTGACGAAGTCATTCAAGGAAGGCCAGTGGCTCCTGAAGCTTCGGGGCTACGACATCCTCGGACAGGTCTCGAACCTACGCTACAGCATCAATGCCCAAGGCCGAACAGAGACATGGACGAACTCGATGCGCCGCTATGCCCTTCTCACCGTCGCCTACCGCTTCTCGCAAAAGCCCAAGAAAGAAAAGGACTAATCCGGAATTCACGCCGTGCCAAGCGTGCCGTCCAAAGGAATGGCTCCCGAGGGGTCGTTCTGCTGCTGCGGAGTGCGCTTGAAAGCGATGTTGTTGCGGAGCATCTGCCCTGGGTTGACGAGCGGAAGAATCTGCTTGGGGATGCCTGACTCCTCGCTGCGAATGGCCATGATGCCGCGGGCTGAACCGATGGTGATGTCGGCCATGTGCTGGACAAGCCCTGCGGGCAACACCCATTGGTCTTCGTTGAGCTGATAGAGCGAGCTCCAGCTGTCACGCGTGAACTCGAAAACGGTCTGCACGCCCAGGATGAGTTGCGTGATGTCGTTCTTCTTGTACTCGAAATTGGCGTTGCAGCGCACAATGCGCTTGTCGGTCTCGCAGTTGAACTGCAGCTGGTTGTTGATTTGCATCTCGCCCTCAGGCCATTCGCTGGAGAGGTTGACGAACTGCAACTGCCTAACGTCCATCAGGCGGAACTGAATCTGAATCTGTTTTTGTTGTTGTGCCATTTTATTTTTTACATTTGATGGTTATTGCGTTGAGGTAATAGAACTGGTTGGGCGTTGTGTTGTGCGAGCCCGGCATGACGGTTATCGTCAGCTGCCCGTCGGCGGTCGGACGGATATGCTTCACGACGGCCGTCTCCTTGAAGTTGTTGGCAGACTGCACGTCGTCGGCCTCGATGTCCTCGCCCTGCACGATGATGCTCGTCTGCCGCAAGTCCTGACATTTGTCGCGGGAAGAGAAGAAGGTCAGTTCGTACTTGAGCTCCGGATTGAGGTGGCTGAGGCGAATCGTGGCGCTCTGTCGCGGACCGCCGCCTCCGAACTTGCCCGCGGCATAGCCCCAAAGGGCGGACTGCGAGACGTCGGCCGGCATCAGCATCTTGGTCGTGGTATAGGCTGCTCCGTTCCTGTTCGAGCCACCGAATTCGCCCGTTAAGGTCACGAGGATGCCCGTGGGGTTCATGTTGCTGTCCACGATGTCGGTATGCGTGCGCAGGGCTGGCGTGATGTCGTTCCAGGCGGGGTCGTCGGTATGGTCGCCTCCGAAGTTGAGCTTCACCAAACCCGTCGGCACGATATCGTTGACGGCAGGGAAGCCTTCCTCCTTGAGGACAGTCTGCTGGAAAGGCCGCCTGACTGCCTCATGCGCTGCCACCTGGCAGGTATGCGCCGCAAGGAAATCAACACCATCGGGCCGATAGACGAAGCCGACCGGCGAGATGCCCGTAATGGTCTCGAACCAGACGCAGGCCGCCGTATAGCGCCCCATCTTCAGGTCCAGATGGTAGCCGTCGCGATTCATGTTGTCGCCAAGATATGTGGAGCGGGCGTTCTGAATGGCCGTACCGGAAGGCACCATGAAGGTGAGCTCGGGGTGCTGCACCATAGCCCATTGCACGGCCTGACAGATTCTGTCGTACATCACCTCCTGCCGGTTGCCGTAGTTGGCAAAGCCGCCGTGGGTGCTGTCGTGCGAGTAGGCCCAAGTCTGATGGTAGCCATAGACGGCATTGGGATTCGTCTGCAGGCCTTGCGTATATTGGATGAGGTACGTCAGATACGGCTCAAAGGTAGTGGTGAGGCCCGACTCTTGGCTCACCTGCTGGAAGGTGATGAACTGCCAAGGCTCGTCGGTGATGATGTCGGAGAGAGCCGTGCGAGGCCTGTTGCTGCGGCGGCCGTTCACGACCTTGCGGTATTCGAAGGTATTGTTCGCCTCCGTCACATCTATCCAATGCGACTGGAAGCCCTGTCCGCCGCGATAGGCGTTGCCGATTATCATCTTCACGCCTGCCTCGTTGGCCAGCTCCCAGAGATATTGCTCGACGGCATCCTGAGAGAAACTGTTGCCAATGGCGAGCACACGCACAATGCTGTCCTGCGACAAGGAATCTGCCTGCGCCTTTATGCCTAAGCAGCAGGCGAGCGTCAGGAATACTATGATGATATGCTTCTTCATTTGCCCAGAATCTTATTGTATTCGCCTTCGTTCGACAAGACCTGCAGAGCCCGCTCTATACACGGGTCGCCCACAAGCTGTTGCTGCGCTCCGCCCCTCTGGAAATAGTAGCGATGCGCAATCTCGTCGCACAGATAAGGCTCCACTTCCTTTCGGAAGCGCAACAAATCGTCCTTGATATCATAGGTCAGCTTTGCCTCGAGGGCATCGAGCTCGGCCTGCGTCGCCTCCTGATAGCCCTCGCGTTTGATGACGTCGCGAAGCACTTTCAGCAACTCCTTTGCAGGCTTTCCTGCCTCGAAACCGCTGGTGCTGATGCTGTCGGCAAAGGCTGCATAATCCTCGTCGCCCAGCTTGAACTCACCTATTGGCGGGATGGTGGGATGATTGCGGCAGTAGGAAGTTGCCCAATCGAAGAACTCATCGCTATTTATCAGCTCGGTAATCATGGTTGGCAGGCTGTCCGGCCTGACCTCCACATCGGGCTTGATGCCGCCTCCGTCACGCACTTCCCGGCCTCCTGCGGTATGGAAAACCTTCGTCAGGCTGTCGGGAACGGTGCCCGCCGAACCGTCGGCATTGAGGTGGCGGTAGTCGTAGGCCTGGATGCAACGGCCGCTCGGGATATAGTAGCGACTGGTCGTCATCTTGAGACTGCCGTGATAAGCCACTTCGCGAATCATCTGCACCAAGCCCTTGCCGTAGGTGCGTGTGCCCATAATGACCGCTCTGTCGAAATCCTGCAGAGAGCCTGCCACAATCTCGGAGGCGGAGGCAGAACCTCCATCGACAAGCACGATGACCGGCATCACGCTGTCCACGGGCTCTGTGGCTGTATAGTATTCGCGGTTGGTGCGCGTCATCTTGCCTTTCGTATAGACCACTTTCTTACCCTTCGGCAGGAAGAGGTTGGCGATGTCGACGGCCTCGTTGACGGCGCCGCCTGGATTGCCACGCAGGTCGAACACGAGTCGCTTGGCCCCTTGGCGGCGAACATCATCGAGGGCGTCCCGAACTTCTCGGCAAGCACCCTCAGTGAATCCGGTCAGGTAGATGTAGCCGGTCTGCCCGTCGGCGAGCATTCCTGCGTAGGGAACCTGCGGAATCTGTATCGTCTGTCGTGTGATGAGAAACGACTTCTCCTCCTCTCCTCGCCGCACCTTCAGTTCGAAAGTCGTGCCTGCTTCGCCTCTGAGCATGCTGCTCACCTTGGGTGTCAGCATTCCCTTCACGTCCTTTCCGTCGATGGAGAGAATCACGTCGCCTGCCTGGACGCCGGCCAGCTGACTGGGTGTGCCTTCGTAAGGCTCGCTGATGACTGCCCTTTGCTCCTTCTTGTGATAGCGTATCACGCTGCCAATGCCGGCATATTTGCCTGTAGCCATCTGCCTGAGGTCCTCGTCATCGTCGGGATAATAGTCGGTGAAGGGGTCAACCTGCTGCAGCATCGAGCGAATGCCCCACCCTATGACCGTATCCGCATTGAGCGAATCGACATAAAAGAGGTCGAGCTGCTTGTAGATATCGTTGAAGAGCTCCAGGTTGCGGCTGATGGCCGAATTGGCATTCTCCTTCTTCTGTGCGGCCACACAAAGCGGCACTATATACATTATAAATAAGAATATATACCTCCAAGCCCCATTAAGGGGAAGAGGCCATGATGTCGGACTTTGAATTCTGCTCTTAATCATATTGATTCGAATTATTCCCCGTAAAGTGGATTAAGGGGTATGCTTTCTTATTTCCTTCCATTCTTCTTCGGGCAGCCTTGTGCCGACCACTCCGATAATGTGTTCGCTAAGCAATGCTCCGCAGCTGAGGCAGTCTTTCAGCGACGCACCTCGGTTCAGGGCATAGAGGAAGCCGCCTGCAAAGAAATCGCCAGCTGCAGTCGTATCCACCACAGGAACTTTGTGCGCTCCCACCATCACCTCCTCCTCTCCAAGCCTTGCGATGGAGCCTTTCCCGCCAAGCTTCACGACAGCCAGGCACTTGTAGGCCGCTATTTCACGCAGGGCCTCCAGAGGCTCCTTCTTGCCCGTGAAGGCTGCGGCCTCTTCCTCGTTGGCAAAGACGATGTCGAAGTAATCCTGAACCAAATGCTGGAAGAAAGGACGGTCGGCAGCAACGACATTATAGCTGGCGAGGTCGAGGCTGAGCTGCACGCTCATCTCCATCGCCGTCTGGCAGATAGCCTCCAGCAGTTCATGGTTCTGCACAAGATACCCCTCGACGTGAGCCATCGAGACACCTTCGAAGAGAGCAGGCTTTATGTCGCTTGCCTGCAGGGTAGCCGCCGCACCAAGACAAGTGCCGAAGGTGCGTTCGCCATCAGGGGAAATGAAGGTGTTGGCCACTCCCGTCAGCAGATTGCACTCCAAAAGACGGGCATCGATGCCCACCGCCTTACAGTTGTCGGCATAGAACTTGCCAAGGACATCCCTGCCGATCTTGCCCACAAAGCCCGTCTTCCCTCCAAGTTTCGAGAGGGCAAGCATCGTGTTTCCAGCGCTTCCGCCGGTAGCCTGTTCTGCAGGAAGCCCCTCCATTCTGGAGCGAAGGCTTCTCTGCTGAGCCTCATCAATCAGTGTCATTCCTCCCTTGGGCAGTCCCATCTGTTTGAGGACACTGTCGTCCTTCAAACGCACCAAAACATCCACAAGAGCATTGCCAATTCCTATAATTTTTTCCATTTAGTGCAAAATTTTCTGCAAAGGTATTGCATATTTTCGAAAAAACCTATACCTTTGCCCCGCAATTGAGAGAAAAACTCAAAAAAACTGCTTCAGTAGCTCAGTTGGTTAGAGCACATGACTGTTAATCATGGGGTCGTTGGTTCAAGCCCATCCTGAAGCGCCAGTTTTTCCGAGCAGTTGCAAACCTGCTTCAGTAGCTCAGTTGGTTAGAGCACATGACTGTTAATCATGGGGTCGTTGGTTCAAGCCCATCCTGAAGCGCAAAGCCCAGCAAACGCTGGGCTTTTCTTTTGGGCTTTCACCAACGGACCGAGGTCGTGGTTGACTTCGTCGAGCTAAAGCTTTTCCACATTCGCTCAAGCGGCAAAGCCGGAGCAAGCCCATCCTGAAGCGCAGAGCCCAGCAAACGCTGGGCTTTTCTTTTTGGCTCTCACCAACGAACCGAGGACAATCCCGAAACGCCGAAAAGGTCAACTCGACGAGCCTTGTTGCCAAACTTGGCGGGCGGCATCAGAAATCTCCGCAGGCGGCGTTCGTTGATTTATCATGATGCAGCAATTGATTATTCATGATGCAGCAATTGATTATTCATGACCAATCAATGAACTTCGCCTGCCATGTTTTGTGACAAGCCCTGCGGGGATGGGCTTTTCTGCAGGCTGAAAGGCGTTTCGCGGCGGCCCGGCCCCTATAAATGTGCGGAGAGTGTTCTGCGCCCCAGCTCCCCTCCCATTCCCCGAAGGGGAGGGGAAGAGCGAAGCGAGGGGTGGGGTTGGAATAGGGGACTCCCTCGCACCCCACCTCGGCCTGCGGCCACTCCTCCCCTTAAGGGGCGGAGAGCACTGCTTCCCAGCTCCCCTCCCATTCCCCGAAGGGGAGGGGAAGAGCGAAGCGAGGGGTGGGGTAAGGATGGAGGTGTTCGGTCTTGGGGGCTGACACTCCCGCCTGTTTTCTGTCACCCCCTTGGGGACTGATGCCTTCTTCGATATCCAAAGAGCCAAAACTCGCAAGAACTTGAAAATAATTTCCCATTCTGCACCATCTATCCTTATTTTTTTATATCTTTGTACGCAAAAGCGTAAATTCTAACTGAAACTAACATGGAAAAGACTCCTCAAACGGGCAGTAAGCTCTATTTGTACTCTATTGTTCTTGTTGCGGTGCTGGGCGGACTGCTTTTCGGCTACGATACGGCTGTCATTTCGGGTGCTGAGAAAGGTCTGCAGGCTTTCTTCATGGAGGCCGGCGACTTCACGTATTCCAACAGTTGGCACGGGTTTACTTCGGCTAGCGCCTTGATAGGCTGCATCATCGGCTCGGCTCTCTCCGGCCTGCTGGCTACGAGTCTTGGCAGAAAGAAATCCCTCATCATAGCAGGCCTCCTGTTCTTCGTCTCGGCTTTGGGTTCGATGAATCCCGAGTTCCTGCTCTTCCCCTACGGGAAGCCCTCTTCATCTCTGCTCATCATGTTCAACATCTATCGCATCATCGGCGGCATCGGCGTAGGTCTGGCCTCGGCGATTTGCCCGATGTATATTGGCGAGGTGGCGCCCTACAAGATAAGAGGCATGCTTGTCAGCTGGAACCAGTTCGCCATCATCTTCGGTCAGCTGGTGGTTTACTTTGTGAATTTCTTCATCCTCGGCGACCATATCCAGCCGATGGTGGAGGAGATGGGAAAAGGCCTTGCAGCCATCAATCCCGCTGCACAATGGACTGTGACGACGGGCTGGCGCTATATGTTCGGCTCGGAAGCCGTTCCCGCAGGCCTCTTCGCCCTGCTCATCTGCTTTGTGCCGGAGACGCCTCGCTATCTCGTCTCGATAGGTAAGAACGACGAGGCCTTCAGTGTCCTCTCCAAGATAAACGGCAGCGGCAAGGCCGAGATAATCCTTCCGGAAATCAAGGACTCGATGACGGTGAAGACCGAGAAGCTGATGACGTACGGCTGGATGTGCATCTTCGTGGGCATCATGCTGAGTGTGTTCCAGCAGATTGTGGGCATCAACGCCGTCCTCTACTATGCTCCCCGCATCTTTGGCGACATGAGCATGGAAGACCCGATGATGATTACCGTCATCATGGGCATCAGCAACATCCTGTTCACCCTGGTTGCCATCTTCACCGTGGAGAAGTGGGGACGCAAGCCGCTGCTCATCACGGGTTCGCTTGGGATGGCCCTGGGAGCCTTCGGTGTGGCTGCCACCTTCGGACAAGCAGGAGTGGAATGGGTCACGTCGCTCAGCCTGCTTGTCTATGCGGCATGCTTCATGTTCTCGTGGGGCCCGATCTGTTGGGTGCTCATCGCCGAGATATTCCCCAACACGATACGTGGCAAAGCAGTCGCCATCGCGGTTGCCTTCCAATGGATATTCAACTTTATCGTCTCCAGCTCGTTTGTGCCTATGTTCAACATGCACCTCGAGCCCGGCGACCACTTCGGCCATTGGTTCACCTACGGACTTTATGGCGTCCTCTGCCTCGTGGCAGCCGTCTTCGTATGGAAACTCGTGCCGGAGACCAAGCGGAGAACCTTGGAGGAGATGAGCCAGATGTGGAAAGAACGAATGAAAAAATAAAACGATATGAAAAAGAATTATTTGCTTGGCTACGATGTAGGCAGTTCCAGCGTGAAGGCCTCCTTGGTCGAGGTGGAGAGCGGAGCCTGCGTGGCAACGGCCTTCTATCCCAAGACAGAAGCCCCCATCAAAGCCGTCCGTCAAGGATGGGCCGAACAAGACCCTGAATCGTGGTGGATCTACCTGACGTTGGCCACCGCCGACATCATGACTGCCAGCGGAGCAGCCAAAGACGAGGTTAAGGCCATCGGCATCTCCTATCAGATGCACGGCCTTGTGTGTGTGGACAAGGACTTGAAACCGTTGCGCGACTCCATCATCTGGTGCGACTCGCGTGCCGTTCCCTACGGCCAGAAGGCTTTCGGCGACCTCGGCAGCGAGAAGTGCCTCAGCCATCTGCTCAACTCGCCCGGCAACTTCACCGCCTCTAAGCTGGCCTGGGTGCGGGAGAACGAGCCCGACACCTTTAATAATATATATAAGGTAATGCTGCCTGGCGACTACATCGCCTGCCGCCTGTCCGGAACGCCCGCCACAACAGTCAGCGGCCTTTCCGAGGGCATGATGTGGGACTTCAAGGAAGAGCAACCCGCGCAGTTCCTGCTGGACTACTACGGTATCCCGAAGGAAATGCTCTCCGACATCGTTCCCACTTTCGGCCTTCAAGGCGAGGTGAATGCCTCAGCAGCCGCAGAACTGGGCCTGCAGGCGGGAACACCCATCACCTACCGCGCTGGCGACCAGCCCAACAACGCGCTCTCACTGAACGTCTTCGAGCCAGGAGAAGCGGCCACGACGGCAGGCACGTCGGGCGTCGTGTATGGTGTGCTCGGCAGCGTGGCCTACGACCCGAAGAGCCGCGTCAATACCTTTGCCCATGTGAACCACGGACAACAGGCGACGCGATTGGGCGTGCTGCTCTGCATCAACGGGACTGGCATCCTGAACTCTTGGGCACGACGCAATGTGGCGCCGGCTGGCATCGGATACGCCGAGATGAACGACCTCGCGGCTCAAGCCCCAATCGGTGCTGAAGGCCTCTCCATCCTTCCCTTCGGCAACGGAGCGGAACGCGTGCTCTGCGACAAGGAAGTGGGTGCCAGCATTCATGGCATCAACTTCAACATCCATTCACAAGCCCACCTGCTTCGTGCGGCACAGGAAGGCATCGTCTTCAGTTTCGCTTACGGCATGGAGGTGATGAAGGCAATGGGAATGGAGCTCACGACCATCCGCGCCGGCAAGGCCAACATGTTCCTCAGCCCCATCTTCCGCGACACATTGGCAGGCGTGACAGGCGCTACCATCGAACTTTGCGACACCGACGGCAGCATTGGCGCAGCTCGAGGGGCAGGCATCGGCGCAGGCATCTATGCCGACAACAAGGAGGCCTTCTCAGCCTTGAAGAAGCTGCAGGTCATCGAGCCCGACCTCAAGAACCAGGCCGCCTATCGCGAAGCATACGAGCGCTGGCGCCAATTCATCCCTTAAAGACATTAAAGACATTACATACCCTAAGGACATTAAAGACATTTCACTAAACCCAAATAAAACTATCAACATTATGAAACAGTTTTTTCCTGAGATTTCCGCCATCAAGTTTGAGGGCGTAGAGAGCAAGAACCCCTTGGCCTACCGCTATTATGACCGCGACCGCGTGGTCCTGGGCAAGAAGATGAGCGAATGGTTCAAGTTTGCCATGTGCTGGTGGCACACCCTTTGTGCCGAAGGCAGCGACCAGTTCGGGCCTGGCACGAAGACCTTCCCGTGGAACAAAGCCAAGGACCCCGTCAAGGCCGCAAAGGACAAAGCGGATGCCGGCTTCGAGATCATGCAGAAGCTGGGCATCGAGTATTATTGCTTCCATGATGTCGACCTCGTTGCAGAGGCAGCCGACGTGGAGACGTACGAGAAGAACCTGAAGGAGGTCGTTGCCTACCTGAAGCAGAAGCAAGCAGAGACTGGCATCAAGCTGCTGTGGGGCACAGCCAACGTCTTTGGCAATAAGCGCTACATGAACGGCGCAAGCACGAATCCCGACTTCGACGTAGTGGCTCGCGCCATTGTCCAAATCAAGAATGCCATCGATGCAACCATCGAGCTGGGCGGCACGAACTACGTCTTCTGGGGCGGTCGCGAGGGCTACATGAGCCTGCTGAACACCGACATGAAGCGCGAGAAGGAGCACATGGCAACGATGCTGACGATGGCCCGCGACTATGCCCGCAGCAAAGGCTTCAAGGGCACTTTCCTCATCGAGCCGAAGCCGATGGAGCCCACAAAGCACCAATACGACGTCGATACAGAAACCGTCATCGGCTTCCTCAGGGCACACGGCCTGGACAAGGACTTCAAGGTGAACATCGAGGTGAACCACGCCACGCTTGCCGGCCACACCTTCGAGCACGAGCTGGCTTGTGCAGTGGATGCAGGCATGTTGGGCAGCATCGATGCCAATCGCGGCGACTACCAGAACGGCTGGGACACTGACCAGTTCCCCATCGACCACTATGAACTCGTGCAGGCCATGATACAGATCATCCGCGGCGGCGGCTTCAAGGACGGCGGCACGAACTTCGATGCCAAGACGCGACGCAACAGCACCGACCTGGAGGACATCTTCATCGCCCACGTCGCTGCCATGGACGCCATGGCCCACGCTCTGCTCAGCGCTGCCGACATCATCCAGAAGTCGCCTATCCCGGCAATGGTCAAGGAGCGCTACGCAAGTTTCGACAAAGGCAAGGGCAAGAAGTTCGAGGAGGGCAAGATGACCTTCGAAGAAGCCTACGAATATGGCAAGAAGGTCGGCGAGCCCAAGCAGACCAGCGGCAAGCAGGAACTCTACGAAGCCCTCATCAACATGTACTAAGGCTGGCATCACAACCTCTCTATACAAGAAAAGCCCGGCAAACGCTGGGCTTTTTTCATGGCCGCTCACTAAAAAAACAGTTCGGAAACAAGGCAAAACTCACCTCTTCACAGAGGGCTAAAAAACGCCCCATGAGGGGATGAAAAACGCCGCGTGCGGGGATTGCCAACGCCGCACGCGGAAATGGGCAACGCCGCACGCGGGGATTGCAATCGCCGCAGGCGGCGTTTTGCGATGCCTAATGTGCCCTGATAATCAATTGATTAGGAAGACCTTCTCTTTCCCTTGGTATGTAGCTCTCACGGTGGCGCGGCCATCGGTGACGGGGCTGACTTGGAATGTGACCGAGGGGTTCTCGGAGGTGGCCTTCAGCACGGAGTTCGACTTCAGAGGGGCATAGACCTGATAGTGCGTGACGTCGGTGTAGCCGTTGGCGTTGCTGCTGAAAATGGGTCTTGCCGGTACGACGAGCGGTTTGCCGTCGAGCGTAATGTTGACTTGAGGCACCACGGGAGCCCTCATGGCGCCGCCTTTCGAGAAGCCGATTCCGTGGAGGTCGAAGAGACCCTGCGGACGCTCTGGCTGCTGACGGCGACCGAACTGTCTGCCCTGCTGCGGCTCCTCTACCTCAGGCCCTTCAACAACAAGATAGATGGCGTGCTTGCCCGTGAGACCTTCGACGTCAGGCACACGCAAGCCGTACATCGTGGGTTCCTTGCGAGCCGCTGCAGGTACGCCGACAACGCCTATCTCCTGACCCTTCCAGGGATTGTCGAGAAGCACATGGATGCTGAAGGCACCGCGACCGCCTGGCGTGAGGAACAGGTTGAGATGCGTATTGTCGCCCTGCTTGGCGCCTTCGAAAGCCTTCAAGCCCTTGGCATCCTTGTCCAAGCCTCCGAAGCCGAAGTACTTGTAGCCGATGATGGTGCCGTTCTTCAGGCCGGCAAGGTCCATCGAATTGTTCCAGACGTCGTGGTTGTCCTGCATGCACTCTCCGCTGCCAGGGCCTGCCAGGAAGCAAGCGATGCCTGCCGAATAGTACTGATAAGGCGGCAGGCCGAATATCTGGAAGCCCTCGCTGGTCACCTCGGCGCCCGTGTACTCGTTGCCGTCAGCAGCCTTGGCGGTCCACTCATTCTTGGGGGCGAAGGGATCGTAGCCGGTGATGCGAACCTTGCCGCCTTTGCTGACAGGCTTCTTGTCCCACTCAATCTTGACGGGCGCCACCATTGCCTGACGCGCATTGGCAAAGCCACGAGGCGGGCGATGATAGAAGACATACCACTGCCCGTTAATCTCCTGCAACGAGCCGTGCGTGTTGTGGGCGAAGTTGGTGGTGATGAGGTGTGAGCCGTCCTCGTTAAGCACGACGCCTCGGCTGTCGACAAGCACACCGCCGGAACGCCAAGGACCAAGCGGCGAGTCGCCATAAGCATAACGAAGCGCACTATTGGTATTGCCCAATCCGTACTCCTTGCCACTATATCCCGAGAAGACCATCACATATTTGTTGCCCACCTGACGGATGGACGAAGCCTCGAAGAAGTTGAAGTCGAGCGGGTTCTGCCCTTCGTAGAGTGCCTTGTATTGGCTTCCCTCCTTGTCGAGAAGCCTGCCGTCGTGGCTGCTGGCGGGGATGAAAGGGTCAATCAACTCCGTACCTGGGCGCTTGCTGAACATGGTGCTCTGGTCGAGCTCACATGCCGTAGAGTGCTGGAATCCATAGAACACATAGGCACGAAAGCCCTTGTCGAAGTCCTTGTCTTTCTTGTCCGTGATGTTCTCCACAAACACAGACGGGTCGAAATCGATGAGCGAGCCTTCTACGCAACGGGTTCCGTCGGGCGTGAGGTTGACGGGCGTGAAGGGGCCATTGGGGCGGTCGCCTTTGCAGACCATCGCCACGCGACCCCAGCCTCGTGAGTGCGGGTAGAGCCAATAGGTCTTCTTGCCCGTCTTGTCCTTCACCTCAACGAGGTCGGGCGCAAACATCGTGTCCCAACGACCATTGACATACCAAGAGAAGATGGGACCTTCGTCGCGCCACTGCGTCAGATCCTCCACGGGAGCCGACCACATGCGGATGTCGTTGCCGCAGTATTCGGAGTAGTGCGTGTCGTGCGACCCGATGATGTAAGCACGAAGCTTCCCCGGGTTGTCGGGATCCTCGAAGACGCGAGGTTCTCCGTCAGGCAGATGCTCCCACAAAGGGAGGTAAGGGTTCTGGGATTGTCCTGCCATTACACCAAGCAGGAAGGCTGATAGAACGAATAGCTTTTTCATATAGGGATAATTGTTTTAGGTTTCATTCTTTTGTCACCTCGATGATGTGGCTCACAAGGTCGTTTGTCGAAGTCACCTTGATGCCTACCTTCATCAGGTAGTCGCCGGTATAGACCTTGTCGTTGCAGGGCAGCCAGCTCTGCTTGCCTGGCATGAGGCAAATCTCTTTCACGCGGTAACTGGCAGCGGCATCGAGGCCCTGCAGACGGGTGTTCAGGAGCCTTTCTCCGTAGCGGGGATGTATGTCGTAGGCAAAGACGACGCTCTTGCTCTTTGCATCATCAACGCGCTGAACGACACAATGCTGTCCCTCGTAAGGCGACACGAGACGGTAGAGATTGGGCGACCAAACGACATCCTTCAAGCGCTTGTACTCCTTGATTGCCTCCCGACAGTACTGTCTGTCATCATCCGAAAGGCCTTTCAAGCCGATGTCGAAGCCGAGCTTTCCCTGGAAGGCCACATCGACGCGGAACTTGATGCTCGCCCTTCTGTTCCACTCCGTGACGTGAGCGCACATGGCCTTGGCGGGCATGAACTGCGAGTAACCCCATTGTATGAAGAGCCGCTCGATGGGATCTGTATTGTCGCTGCACCAGAACTCTGTGAAGTAACGCAGCCCTGTCACGTCCGACCTGCCGCCACCGCCGGAGCACATCATCATGTAGAGGTCGGGGTACTTGGCCTGCACACGGTCGAGCACCTTGTAGAGCCCGCGCACATAGTCGACATAGATGTTGCCCTGATTCTCCTTGAGGTACGGCGAATAGATGTTTGTGATGGGCGAGTTGCAGTCCCACTTCATGAAGCGTATCTCGGGGTTCTCCTGCATCAGCCCGTCCACGATGCCGAACACGAAGTCCTGCACCTTTGGGTTGCAGAGGTCGAGCACCATCTGGTTGCGGAAATAGTAAGTCTCCCTGGAGGGCAGCTGGATGAGCCAGTCGGGGTGTTTCTCCGCAAGCTCGCTCTTCGGATTGACCATCTCGGGTTCTATCCAGATGCCGAAGGCGACGCCGTTTTCCTTGGCTTTCCTGACGAGATAGGGAATGCCCTGCGGCAGTTTGTCCTTCGTCACCTGCCAGTCGCCCAGGCCTGCGTGGTCGTCTTTTCTGGGATACTTGTTGCCGAACCAGCCGTCGTCGAGGAGGAAGAGGTCGACGCCGAGGTCCTTCGCCTCCCCGAAGAGTGCAACGAGCTTCTCCTCGTTGAAGTCGAAATAAGTGTTCTCCCAGTTGTTGAGGAGCGTCATGCGGTCGTCCTTTGCCTTATGCAGCTGATGGTTCATCATCCACCGTTGGAAGCGACGGCTGCCTTCGCCGGTTCCTTTGGCGAGCGTGAAGAAGAAGTCTGCCGTGCGGAAGGCCTCTCCCTTCGGCAGGAGATAGGAGGAGGCGTCGTGGTTGATGCCACTCACCACACGCAGCACATGTTGGTTGTCCACCTCGAAGGTGAAGCGGAAGTTGCCCGTCCAGCCGAGCGTGCCCATCAGGACTGTTCCCTCGTTCTCGCTGACAGGACTTCCTATTCCTACCTCGAAGAAGGGCTGCGCCATGAGGTTGGCTCGGGTTCCGAGGCGGCTATCGACCACTTTCTTGCCGAACTGGAGTTCCTGGCTCAGCATTTGCATCTCCTTTGCCCAGTCGCTCGCAAACTCGGTCAGGTAGTAGCTGGGAGCCTCGAGGTAGAGCATCGACGAGGCATACCTGCCGAGAAAGACCTTTCCCTTCTCTTCGTGCTTTATCTCGGCCCATTGCTGGATGACATCCTCCTGCGGGAACGTCTTATAATAAAGCGTCACCTCGACGGGATAGACCTCGTCGCGAAGGCTGATGGAGGTGAGGTCGCCTTGCTGTGTATGCTGCTGATATTTGAGGACAGATGTGGGGTTTCCGTCGGCGTGGCGTATCTCGAAGGTCGGCTCATAGTAGTCCTCCGTACCCATCACCGGGTAAGCCTCGAGGCCTCGGATGCAGGAACTGCTCAAGCCGGCTTGCGGCATCGAGAGCTGCTTGAGGTCTGTCTGCTTGGAAAGGCGTTCGCCGAGGTAAGTCTGGCAGAGCCGCTTCTGAGAATTCACCTGCAGAACCAGCTGAGTATGGTCCGTCGTGATGCTTATCGTCTGGGCCAAAAGAATGAAGAATGAAAAGTGAGAAATGAAAAATGAAAGGGTTCGCTTTGTCATTATACTGTGTTTTGTATGGTTTTCTTCTGCAAAGATACAAAAATCTCTCAACTCTCAACTCTCAACTCTCAACTTTTTTCCTTCCTTTCCTCTATAGGAAATATAAAAACGCCGCATTCCGCATACTTCACCCCACCCTTTCGCCATTTGCCTTCCCCTTTTCCGCATTCTCCATCCCTCTGCTCTCCAACTTTCATTCGCAGGCTGCAAATGAAGAAACACAGCTTGCAAATAAAGGGATGCAACCTGCGCATCTGCATACGCAACCTGCGCATCAAGAACAGAGCACAGCGAAAAGGAAAAGCAAACAGGCGAAAAAGCAATTGTCAAAAGGCGGAAAGATGAAAAAGTGTAGGTTAAACTGAAAAACTCTAAACTCTAAACCCTAAACTCTAAACTTTTTCGTACCTTTGTCCTCGATTTAAGATATCAATATGAAGAAGTATCTCCTTACACTTGCAACACTTTTGCTGATTACATTAGGTGCTAAGGCACAGAAGTTGACGGTGGTGGACAGCGACGGCAACGGCATTCATCTCGTGACGGTTCTGACTGAGGACGGCAACATGATTGGTGTAACAGACCTGAGCGGCACGCTTCTCGACGTGAAAGGCGCAGCGAAAGTTGTCCTAACTCACGTGGCCTACAAGTCGAAGCTCGTGGATATGTCGGCTCTGCAAGGAGGCAAAGCAAGAGACTACTACTTCGTGACGGTGACCGACGAAGGCAAGGGAAGGCAAAGAGTCAGTAATCCGGAAGGCACCGTAGGCTTCATCGAGACCAAAAAGGACGAGGTGCACATGACGCTCGACGCTGGCAAGATGCAGATGTATCGCAACAAAAGGCTCGGACAAAACTGGCAGCTCAAGGGCCGCGAAAAGGCGGAATATGCATACGAATTCAACGAAGTCTTCAATCTCGACGGGGATGGGAACGCAACGATAGCAGACCTGGTGATGTCCTCGGACCATTGGGAATGGAACGGAGGCAAGGGACGCATGAAGTTCATCATCGAGACCTATGCCGTCGAGCATGCCTACATCGACGCAAAGGACTTCAAGGAGAAGAAGAAGGGGCTGAAGAAAATGTATGCGTCGCCCATGAAGCTCGACGCTCTCGAAGCCTATGCCACCTCACATGGCATTCCTGCACTCACTCCTTCGCTGCGAAAAGTGATTGAGAAACTACCCAAAAAGTCATAACCCCTCATGCCGCGAATCAAGGAACTCGACTTTCTGAAGGGCGTCCTCATACTGCTCGTCATCAGTTTCCACTTGGTGTGGTTCGAGCAGCTGCACCCCGACATCAAGCAGGTGGTGTACTGTTTCCACATGCCTGGCTTCCTGCTGATATCGGGCTTCCTCATGAACATCAGCAAGCCCCCGAGGGATTTCCTGAAGACCCTGCTGTGGCTGGCGGTGCCGTATGTCGTTATGGAGAGCGGATACATATACATGGCTTCGATTCTTCCCATAAATGAACACATCGCCCAACTCACGCCCTGGGTCTATCTCAAGCACCTTTTCCTGCATCCTCTCGGCCCGTATTGGTACTTGCACGCAATCATCCTTTGCGGAGCCACATACTATTATATATATAATAATGTAGAGCGAGGGATGGCGACGCGTTTCCTGTTGATTGGCATTGCCTATTATGTGTTTGCTCACGGCTTTGGCATCCTGTCGTTTTCCTCAGCCCTGTACTTCCTTGCAGGCGCCTGCTTGAGGCAGAGCGGCATGAACTTCGTGGTGTTCTTCCTGCCCTCGAGGCTCTCCGTCGTAGCCTTCGCCTTGCTGGCCTGCTTCTCAGACAGCCCCACTCAGGCAAGCCTGAACGGCGTTTTGATTGCCTATTTCGCCATTTCCTCCCTGCTGTCTATCTACAAATACTTGCCCCCTGCCCCTCGCCCCTTGCTCCTCTTCTTAGGTCGTAACAGCCTGGTGCTCTATGTCTTCTCGCCCATCTTTACCGTCCTCTGCAAGCAACTCGTCCCCTATCTCAAGTTCGACCCGACGGGACTCCTCTTCCTGATTGTCTCCCTCGCCTTCTGTGTCTGCGGAAGCCTCTTGGTTGCTTGGCTGATGGACCTCGTAGGCATCTCCCGTTTCTTCTTTGGCAGACGGGCTCTCAACTGACAATCTGTCCACGTTTGTCCTCCTTTGTCCACAATTTTGCCACATTTTCGGCTGGCACGAAACTTGTTCCTCTTGTTAGTGAAAGCTGAAGCGAAAGCAGAGGCAACAAAAAAGAAAACCAATTAATTAACTAATAAACAAAAATAGGAGGACACAATTATGTTACCAGTAATGTTTAGAAACAGTTGGATGCCAACATTGTTCGAGGATTTCATGAACACAGACCTTATGCCAAGAGCTAACAGTACCGCTCCGGCAGTCAATGTGAAAGAGAGTGAAGAGGCTTACACGATGGAACTTGCAGCACCTGGTATCAAGAAGGAATACTGCCGAGTCAACATCAACGAGGACGGCAACCTGGCCATCGCCATTGAGAACAAGTGCGAACACAAGCACGAGGACAAGAAACATCACTACTTGAGGCGCGAGTTCTCGTACAGCAACTACGAACAGAACTACACACTTCCCGATGATGTCGAGCGCGACAAGATTTCCGCTAAGGTTGAGGACGGCATCCTGACCGTCACGATGCCTAGGATGGTGAAGGAAGAGAAGAAACTCAGCAAGGCTATCGAAGTCTGCTAACCGAACAAGGCATTCAAGCCAACAGGGCAGCATCCGTCAAGGGTGCTGCCCTTTTTCGTTGCCCTTCCCGGCACATGAAGTCCGTTGCATCTACATGTATGTGCAATTGCATCTACATGTACGTGCAATTGAATATACATGTAGATGCAATAAACCCAGCAGGCCGAGTCGTGCAATACCGGTTGCTGAGTCATGCAATCCGGGGTGTTAAGTAATGCTAAGAAACACGAAATAATTCTTCATTTTTAATTTTTAATTTTTAATTTCTTTGTATCTTTGACCTTCGGTCGAAGTTACTTCCGTTCGGAAATAAAAAGAAAAAATTATGATTTTTCTTTTGTATTTCGCTCACTTAATCGTATCTTTGCGACATGAAAGGCGAGAAACTTGGCATAAGACGGACTATTGCGCTCGAGGCTGCACGCTTGCTGAACAAGAGTCTCCGCTCGGAACATCCGCTCCGGCAGGTGTTCTGGGAGAGCACCGTGCGCTGCAACATCCATTGCCGCCACTGCGGGAGCGACTGCCGGCAGGCCCCTCCCCAGCCCTCCCCAAAAGGGAGGGGGTCAGACATGCCACGCGAAGACTTCTTCCGAGTGCTGGACAATATCGCCACGAAGCGCAATCCGGGCGAGGTCTTCGTTATCCTCGGGGGCGGAGAACCGCTGGTGAGAGAGGATGTTGTGGAGTGCGCTCAGGGCATCAGCCAACGCGGTTTCCCCTGGGGAATGGTGACGAACGGGCTCTTCCTTACGCCCGAACTCTTTCAGAAACTGAAGGATGCCGGCCTCTGCTCCGTGACAATCAGCCTCGACGGGCTCGAGGAACAGCACACCTGGCTGCGCCGCAACCCCGACTGCTTCCGCATGGCCAGCCAAGCCATCGACATGATAGTGCGCGACCCGTCGCTCGCCTACGACGTGATGACCTGCGTGCATCAGCATAACTACGACACCTTGCCCGAGCTCAAGGCGTTCCTCATCGGCAAAGGCGTCACGGACTGGCGGCTCGCCACCATCTTTCCGGTGGGCCGTGCGGCACAGGACAAGGAGCTGCAACTCACGGGCGAACAACTCCGCGGACTGCTCCAGTTCATCCGAGAGACACGCCAGGAGGGGCAGATTCATGCGTCGTATGGCTGCGAAGGCTTCCTCGGGCCGTACGAAGGCGACGTCCGCGATTGGATGTTCCGCTGCACAGCAGGAGTGACGGCGGCTTCCGTCCTCGTCGACGGAGGCATCAGCGCCTGCACAAGCATCAGGCACAACTACCGGCAGGGGAACATCTACCAAGACGACTTCATGCAAGTCTGGGAGACGCGCTTCCAGCCTCATCGCAACCACGAATGGATGAAAACAGGCGACTGCAAAGGCTGCAAGTACTGGCGCTACTGCGAAGGCGGCGGCATGCACCTCAGGGACAACGACGGCAAACTGTTGCTCTGCCACATGCTTAAAATGGGAAAAAAATGGAAGTAAAATAGGGAGTAAAGCCAGCAAGCTGGCTGGAAGTAAAATTGGACAATACCTTATATGGCGAATAACACTATCGTCCGCTTTAACTTCCACGAGCAAAGCGAGTTAACTTCCACTTTAACTACCCTTTTTACTTCATAAATAATAAGAACTATGGCAAAGAAGATTCGTTCATTCTGGCGGTTGCTGCTTGGTTCGCTCATCACGCTGTTGGGCTTCGCCGCCTGCAAGTCTGCCAAGAAAATGCAGAAAGGAGACGACACGACGGTGCTCTACGGACCTCCTCCAGGCGTCATTATCGACAAAGTTGTGGAGCTTTACGCACCTCGTCCCGAAGTCATCGAAAAGAAAGAACCCATAGATAGAATGCGGCTTCTTTATGGCGTACCGCCCGTCAAGGTGAAGAAGGATAGCAAATGACGCCTATTCCTTCACCCGGATTATCGTGAGGCCATCCCTGATGGGGAGTATGACCTTTTCCACTCTGGCATCGGAAGCCACAAGGTCATTGAAGGCCTGAACGCCTCTTGTCTGTGCGTCGCTCTCCCTCGCTTCCTCCAGAACATGGCCGTACCACAAGGTATTGTCGGCCACGATAAAGCCTCCGGCACGCATCCTGGGCAGCAGCATCTCGTAGTATGCCGTGTATTCGCGCTTGTCGGCATCAATAAAGGCGAAGTCCCAACGCTCCTGCATCTGCGGGACGAGCTGCAGGGCATCGCCGATGTGGAGGCGGATCTTGTCGCGAAAGGCACTCCCCCCGAACCATTTCCGCAGGAAGTCCTCGTTCTCGTCGAACACCTCGAAGGTATGTATCTCCGCCCCCTCCTGCAATCCTTCCGCCATACATAAAGTGGCATAGCCGCTGAAAGTGCCCAGCTCGAGCACCTTCAGCGGCTTTGTCATTTGGATGAGCATCTTCAAGAGGCGGCCTTGCAGATGACCGCTCGCCATTTGCCCATAGGAGAGGCGCAGCTGCGTGTCGCGCCAAAGGGCATGAAGATAGTCGCCTTCAGCGTCGATGTGCTGAAGAATGTACTCATCAAGGCTCACCCCAGGCTTCGGGGAGAGATTATTCGGCTTTGCTTTTTGCTGCATTGTCTATCAAAGCCTCGATGGCAAGGCGGTAGCTGTCGAGCCCGAAGCCGCCTACGAAGCCCACGCATCCAGGACTGATGATGCTGCGACGGCGGAACTCTTCGCGCTGATAGACATTGCTGATGTGCACCTCGACAGTAGGTGTGCTCACACTCCTCAGGGCATCGAGGATGGCGATGCTGGTGTGGGTATAGGCTCCCGCATTGAGAACGATGCCGTCGCGGTCGAAGCCCACTTCATGAATCTTGTTGATGATTTCACCTTCCAGGTTGCTCTGGAAGTAGTCGATACGTACCTTGGGGAAGCGCGCACGCAGCTCCTTCAGGTAGTCTTCCCAAGCGCGTTTGCCATAAATCTCAGGCTCGCGAACGCCCAAAAGGTTAAGATTTGGGCCATTGATAATTTGGATTCTCATAATAAAACGAAGTTTGTTAGTTCATAGTCCATAGTTCATAGTCCATAGTTATGTGGTGCGAAAGCCTTATAATTATGTGTTTCTTGCTACAAAGATATAAATAAATTAAGAATTAAAAAGGATGAATTGAGAATTATTTTATATTTTTGCAGCAAAAACGCAACTATGGACTATGAACTATGGACTATGAACTGACTTTATGCACTATGAACTGACAAATACCAATGTTGTGGGCAACGCCATCCTCCGCCGCTACTTCCAGTACCTGCGGCTGGAGAGGTCTTATACCGCAAACACCCTCGATGCCTATCTCAAAGACCTGCAGAAGCTGCTGAACTACTTTGCCGACGAGGGCATCGACTTCCGCAACGTCACGCTCGAGCAGCTGGACCACTTCGCGAAGGCTTTGCAGGAGCTCGGTGTAGGGCCCCGCTCCGTGGCTCGCATCCTGAGCGGCGTGCGTTCGTTCTACCGTTTCCTGACCATCGAGAAAGAGATAGAGACCGATCCCACCGAGCTGCTCGAGAGTCCGAAGATAGGCAAGCATCTGCCCGAAGTGTTGAGCCTGAACGAGATTGACGAGATAGAGGCGGCCATCGACCTCAGCAAACCGGAAGGCGTGCGCGACCTCGCCATCATAGAGGTGCTGTTCAGTTGCGGCCTGCGCATCAGCGAATTGGTCAACCTGAAGCTGAGCGAGCTCTACCTCGAGGAGGGCTACATCCGTGTGCACGGTAAGGGGAGGAAGGAAAGGCTTGTCCCCATCGGCGACTCCGCCATCGAGAAGTTGCGCGACTGGTTCGTGGTGCGGCAAGGCATCGCAGTAAAGCCTGGCGAGGACGACTATGTCTTCATCTCCCTCCGACGAGGCAAACACCTCAGCCGCATCTCCCTCTTCGTCTATATCAAGGAGTATGCCGAGAAGGCGGGCATCAGGAAAAACATCAGCCCCCACACCTTCCGCCACAGCTTCGCCACGCAGCTTTTGGAAGGAGGGGCTAATCTGCGAGCCATCCAAGCCATGCTCGGCCACGAAGACATCGGCACGACAGAGATATACATGCACATCGACAAGAGTCACCTCAGACAGGAGATTCTGGAGCATCATCCGAGGAACATAAAAGAGCCCTGAGAGGGGTCGGAAAACGCCGGCTGCGGCGATGCCCAACGCCGCACGCGGGGATTGCCAACGCCGCAGCCGGGGATTGCCATCGCCGCACGCGGCGTTTTTTGCTCCTCCCCGAGGAAATAAACTGCCTAAAACAGAGCAATTTGCATTTTCATGCATCTAAAGCTTGCATTTTGCAAGAAAAATACACCCTCCGACGCACTTTTTCGTGTTTTTTCATTGCACTTTGAAAATAAATTACTACTTTTGCTATCAATTTAACAAGCAACAACACTTATTATCATGATTAAAGTAGACGATTTAGACAAAAAGATTCTCGAGATGATTTCCTGTAACGCCCGCATTCCCTTCAAAGAGGTTGCAGAAGCATGCGGTGTGAGTCGTGCAGCCGTTCACCAGCGTGTTCAGCACCTCATCGAAGCCAATGTCATCACAGGCTCCGGCTTCCATGTCGACCCCTCGTGCCTGGGCTACAACACCTGCACCTTCATCGGCATCACGCTCGAAAAGGCATCAATGTACAATCGGGTTGTGGAGAAACTCGAGAAGATATCCGAAATCGTGGAATGCCACTTCACAACAGGCCCCTACACCATGCTTATCAAGCTCTACGCAAAGGACAACGCGCACCTGATGACGCTGCTCAACGACCGCCTGCAGGAGATAGACGGAGTGGTCTCCACAGAGACGCTCATCTCCCTCAAGCAGAGCTTCAAGAAAGAAGTGCCCATCGGATCCGACAAATAGACTGCCCATGACACGCGAACACCCACTCATAGGCATCACGGGCAACTTTGGGGAGAAGGGCTGCGAACTGGCTGAGGGCTACTATCTCTCTGTCCTCAAGGCCGGAGGGACGCCGGTTGCCATTCCGCCTCACAACGACAAGCAAGCGCTCATCTCTCTCCTGGAGACCCTCGACGGCATCGTCTTCTCAGGAGGCGGCGACATCAACCCGCTCCTCCTCGGCGAAGAGCCTTTGCCTCAGCTCCATAGTGTCTGCCCGAAACGCGACGAGCCGGAACTCTTCCTCGCTCGCGAAGCCTTCCACCGGCAAATACCGATGCTGGGCATCTGCCGAGGCATACAAGTGATGGCAGCAGCCCTCGGAGGCAAAGTCTGGCAGGATATTTATACCATTGAAAATGGAAAATTGAATATTGAAGGGGAAAGCGAAACCCAGAATCTCCAATCTTCAATCTTCAATCTTCAATCTTCAATAATAAAGCACTCTCAGGACATGCCCCGCCACTACGCTTCCCACACAGTCTGCCTCAAGGAAGGAAGCGTGCTCCAAGGCGCCTTCGGCAACAAACAGAGCATTGCTGTCAACTCTTTCCACCATCAGGCACTAAGAGACCCGGGGCCGCATCTGAAGGTATCGGCCGTGAGTCCCGACGGCATCATCGAGGGAGTGGAAAGCAGCGAGCACAAGGCATTGCTCGGCGTTCAGTGGCATCCCGAATGCTTCATCCTGAACAACGACGAGAGCCACATGTCGGTCTTCCGCTGGCTCATCAGCGAAGCCAGAACCTTCTCGACGGCAAAACACATCCACGACACATCTATTATATTAGACAGCCACTGCGACACTCCGATGTTCTTCACGGAAAACAGCAGGGAGAACATTCAGATGTTCGGCACCCGCTCCGACAAAGTGCTCGTCAACCTGCCGAAGATGAAGGAAGGCCGACTGGATGCATCCATCATGGTGGCATATCTTCCACAAGGCCCGCGAACAGAAGAAGCCTACAAGGCTGTCACGGAAAAGACAAACCGACTGCTCACCCAGATGGACGAGATAGTGCAGGCGAACAACGACCGTGTGGGCTTTGCCGAGACAGCAGACGACATCCTCCGGCTCAAGGCGCAAGGCAAGAAAGCCATCCTCAGAGGCATCGAGAACGGCTACGCCATCGGTAAGGACCTCAGCCTGCTGGAGCAATTCAAGAAGCGCGGCATCGTCTATATGACACTGTGCCACAATGGCGACAACGACATCTGCGACTCGGCAAAAGGAAACGCTGAGCATGGAGGCCTGAGCGCCTTCGGCCGAGATGTCGTGAGCGAGATGAACCGGCTCGGCATCCTTGTGGACATGAGCCACGCTTCCGAGAAGAGTTTCTACGACGCGCTCGAACTCAGCAAGGTTCCCATCGTTTGCAGTCACAGCTCTGCACGCGCTCTTTGCGACCATCCGCGCAACCTAACCGACGACCAGATGCGCGCTTTGGCAAAGGCCGACGGCGTGGCGCAGATAACGGTGTATCCAGGTTTCCTCCGCACCGACGGAGAAGCCACCGTCATCGACGCCATCGAGCACCTCTGCCACGCAGCAAAGATAATGGGCGTGGAGCATGTCGGCCTCGGAACGGATTTCGATGGAGACGGCGGCGTGCCCGGCCTGGCCGATGCCTCCGAGATAATCAACTTCACCCGCCATCTGCTTCGACGCCAGTTCTCGGAACAGGACATCCGCCTCATCATGGGCGGAAACTTCCTGCGCGCCATGTCAACCGCCAAAATCCCGTTATAACGAAATCCCGTCATAACGAAGAAAAGAAAAGATGAAAAGAGTTATCTTCTGGCTTTCCGCCATAATAATCCTCCTGCTTACATCATGCGACGGACAGAACAAAGGGAAGCACCCCATCTCGGATACTATCGCCTTGTCATCTTGTCCAGACTTCTCGGTAAGCAATGCCATGCTCTACATCAAGGAGCAATGCGAGTTCGGACCACGCGTCACAGGCAGCAATGCCTCCAGGCAATGTGGCGATTACCTTGTGGAGCGTTTCAAGGAATTCGGTGCTACGGTTGAGGAGCAGACAGGCGATGTGACCATTTGGGACGGCACAAAACTGTCAGCCCGGAACATTATCGCACACATCAACCCCAGCAATCCCGACCGAATCCTGCTGTGTGCCCATTGGGACAGCCGTCCCTGGGCAGACAACGACCCCGACGAGGCCAACCATCACACGCCTATTCTGGCTGCCAACGACGGTGCCAGCGGAGTTGCCGTCATGCTGGAGATATGCCGGCTTCTGCAGGAAAGACCGGTACTCGTGGGCGTTGATATGATATGCTTCGACGCAGAGGACTTGGGGACACCGCAATGGGCAGAAGACCGCAACGGCTCCTCCGACACCTGGTGCCTCGGATCGAAACTCTGGGCAGAACGAGCCAGAACAGACAACTACAAAGCGCGTTTTGGCATACTGCTCGACATGGTAGGCGGCTACGGAGCAAGCTTCTCCCGTGAAGGCGTCAGCAAGCAACTGGCTCTGCCTATCGTCAACCGCGTCTGGCAACTTGCCGGGCAGCTCGGCTACAGGCAGTTCTTCCCCCTCACAGACGCTGGCTACATTACCGACGACCACATCAATGTGAACGACGCCGGCGTGCCTTGCATCGACATCATCCCTTATTACAGCGACGGCCCAAGCAGTTTCGGTCCCACCTGGCACACCCTGAAGGACACGCCGGAGAACATCGACCCGAATGTCCTCGAAGCCGTCGGCCAAACACTTACACAGCTGATTTACAATGAGCATTAACCAGATACAGGACGAAATCATCGCGGAGTTCAGCGACTTCGACGATTGGATGGACCGCTACCAGCTACTCATCGACATGGGCAGCGAGCAGGAACCGCTCGACGAGCAATACAAGACGGAGCAAAACCTCATTGACGGCTGCCAAAGCCGGGTGTGGTTGCAGGCCGATTTAATCGATGGAATGGTGCATTTTCGTGCGGAAAGCGACGCATTGATCGTAAAGGGAATCGTCGCTTTGCTTGTTCGCGTTCTCTCAGACCACACGCCGCAGGAGATACTCGATGCCGATCTGTACTTCATCGACCGCATCGGGCTGCGCGAACATCTCTCGCCGACTCGAAGCAACGGACTCGGGGCGATGCTCAAGCAAATGCGGATGTATGCCTTGGCCTTCAAAGTAAAGACCCCCTAACCCCCCTTAGGGGGAACTATTGGCAAACGATATGATGACTGAGGCCAAGCATCATAAGGAATTCCCCCTAAAGGGGGTTAGGGGGTCCGCTTTGCTGGCACCGATGGAAGATGTCACCGACATCGGTTTCCGTCTGCTTTGCCGACAGATGGGCGCGGCGATGGTCTATTCGGAGTTCGTCTCGAGCGACGCCCTCATCCGTCTCGTCAACAAAAGCCTGCTCAAGCTGCAGATTTGTCCCGAGGAAAGGCCGGTAGCCATCCAGATATACGGCAAAGATGTCGATGCGATGCGCGAGGCGGCAAAGATTGTCGTGGAGCAGGCACATCCCGATGTGCTGGACATCAACTTCGGCTGTCCCGTCAAGAAGGTCGCGAGCAAAGGTGCAGGTGCCGGCATGTTGCAGAACGTTCCCGGCATCCTCGAGATAACAAAGGCTGTCGTGGAGGCTGTTCCCGATACGCCCGTCACCGTCAAGACCCGTCTGGCTTGGGACGAGAAACACCTCCTTTTGCCCGACGGTACGCCCTTCATTGTCGACCTGGCCGAGCGCCTGCAGGACTGCGGCATCAAGGCATTGACCATCCACGGCCGTACAAGAGCACAGATGTACACCGGAGAGGCCGATTGGACATACATCGGGCAGGTGAAGGCCAATCCCCGCATGCATATCCCCATTATTGGCAACGGCGACATCACCTCCGCAGAAGAGGCCAGGCAAGCCTTCGACCGCTATGGCGTCGATGCCGTCATGATAGGCCGCGCCACCTTCGGCCGCCCTTGGATATTCCACGAGATAGCCCATCCCGAGCAGCCGCTCACGCTCGACGAGAAGATAGACATACTTAAACAACAAGTGCTCATAAGCATCGACCGCGCCTCGCAAGACCCCATCAAGGCCAAGTTCGGCAAAGACCCCGAACTTTGCGGCATCAGGCATGTCCGCCGCCATCTCGCTGCCACGCCCCTCTTCAAAGGCATCCCCAACTATCGCGACACCCGCATCGCCATGCTCCGTGCAGAAAAGAAAGAGGACGTCTTTGCTCTCATCGAGCAAACCCGCCAGATGCTCAAGACCATCACAAATGATAATCACAACTAAGATGAAAACCAGAAGCTTCTTTACATTCCTGTTCTTTCTGGCAGCCTCGTGCATTCAGGCTGCATTCAATGCTTACGACCTGCGCTGCGAGCTTTTGCACCAGCCGTGTGGCATCAATACGACGACGCCTGCCCTGAGCTGGAAACTCACGCAGGACCACAACGGTGCGCAGCAGTCGGCCTATCAGATTCTCGCAGCCTCCAAGCCCGATCTGCTTACGGAGGAGAAGGCCGACCTCTGGAACAGCGGCCGCGTTGAGAGCGAGCAGTCTATATGGGTGACGTATGCAGGCAAGCCGCTCGAAAGCAGGAGCGAGGTCTATTGGCAAGTGAAGGTGTGGGACGAGAACGGCAAGAGCGGCGACTGGGCCCGCGGTGCCTGGTTCTCCGTCGGCATCCTCGACAAGCCGCTTTGGCAAGGCAAGTACATCGGCATGGGGCGAACGGACCGCAAGGTGCAGCCGCTCCTCTACAAATCGTTTGTCTGCACGGACACCAAGGCTCCTGCCTTCCTGCACATCAGCACGCTGGGCTATCACGAGATATACCTCAATGGCGAACGCATCGGCGACGATGTGCTGACGCCTTCCGTAGTGGAGTTCTCCAAACGCCATCAGGCGATGAGCTATAAGCTGGGCGGGAAGCTTCGCGAAGGCCGCAACGACCTGGTCATCTGGCTTGGTGGCGGATTCTACGACAACCCGAAGATTGTGGGTGTTGCAGAGGGCGGGCCCTACGCACTGGCGCAGATTGACCAGCAAACGGCGAGTGGCTGGCAGACGCTTGTCGCTACCGACGACACCTGGCAGTCGAGGGGGAGCGGTTACTACGACGACGGTCAGGCCGGAGCCTGGGCGTTCGGCGGCGAAATCGTGGAGGCGGCAGAGCTCCTGCCCGACTTCTCGTCTTCGACGCTCGACGCTGTCTCATGGCAGGGCGTGACGACGATGGAGCTGCCTGCCCAAGAGATAACGCCGATGATGTGCGAGCCGAACAAAATCATGATGGAGGTGCAGGCTGAGAAGGTGAGCCGCTTCGACGGGAACAAATGGATGGTGGACATGGGCCGCAGCATTGTGGGCTGGACGCGCATCAAGCTTGGACATCTCCGCAAGGGACAGCGCATCACCATCAGCTACTGCGACATGCTGGCGCTCAGCGGCGACTTCGACGAAGGTGTCTTCACGGACCATTATATCGCGAGCGGCGAGGGCGAGGAGACTTTCTGCAACAAATTCAATTACCACGCTTATCGGTACATCAAGATAGAGGGCCTCGACCGTCAGCCTGCCCTTTCGGACATAGCAGGCATGCTCGTGCATACGGGCTACGAGAAGGCGGCGTCGTTCGTCTGCAGCGACAAGGACCTCTGCGCCATACACGACATGGTGCACTACACCTTCCGCTGTCTGACGCTCGGCGGCTATATGGTGGACTGTCCGCACATCGAGCGCCAGGGCTACGGGGGCGACGGCAATGCCTCCATCCTGGCTGCGCAGTTGCAATACGACATGTATCCGCTCTACCGCAACTGGCTGCAAGGCTATACCGACGCCCAGGGCGACGACGGCGAGGTGCCGCACGTAGGACCGGCCTTCTGGCGATGCGGCGGCGGCCCGTTCTGGTGCGCCTTCATCGCAAACGCCCCTTGGCAAACCTACCAGCAGTACGGCGACCTCAGGCTGCTGCAGTGGTACTACCCCAACATGCAGCGCTACCTGGCATACGCCGAGCAATTCATGCCCGACGGCTTGCTGACGGTGGAGCATCGCTGGCCGAGCACGCGCCGCAAGGACTGGTTCCTCGGCGACTGGGCGTTGCCGAACGAGGAGCATCAGACGCACACCGAGAGCATCGACCTCGTGAACTCTTGCTCCATGAGCTGGGTGTATGACATCATGGCTGCTACGGCCGAGCTGCTCGGCAAGACCGACGACGCACAGCTCTACAGGCAGAAGCGGACGGACATCAACCGCCTCATCCACGCTACATATTATAATAAGAAGAACGCCACCTACGCCAACGGCCTGCAGCTCGACCAGAGCTTCCCGCTCTTTGTCGGCGCCGTGCCCGAGGAGCTGCGGCAGAAGGTCAACAACGCCCTGAAGCGCGAGACTTACGACCGTTTCGACGGCCACCTCTTCACCGGACTGGTGGGCGTTCCCATCGTGACACAGTGGTGCACCCGCGCCGGCAATGTCCAGCTCATGGCCGACATGCTTCGGCAGCACAGCTTCCCCGGCTACCTCTACATGATAGACAATGGCGCCACGACGACCTGGGAGCATTGGAACGCCCGACGCAGCCGCATCCACAACTGCTACAACGGCATCGGCTCGTGGTTCTATCAGGCACTGGCAGGCATACAGGGCGACGCGTCGAAACCCGCCTACCGACACTTCTTCATACAGCCGCAGTTGCCAGACAGCCTGTCATTCGTGCGGGCTCTCAAGCCCACGCCCTACGGCGACATCAGTGTGGACTGGAAACGTTCGGCCAGCACATTCGACATGCGCCTCAGCATCCCGGTCGGCACCACAGCCACAGTGCTCTGTCCGGAGGCACTACAGCCCGTCACAGTCGAGATGGCGCCGCGAAGCCTGAACCGTTCCGGCCTGGTCTTCAACGAAAAAGAGCGCAACCGCAAGCCCGACCCCGAACCTGAGCGCTTCAATCCTAAGGAACCGATTGAGCTGAGCAGCGGCACTTACCGCCTCATTTATCGTCTGAAAAAGTAGTGATTTCGCACCCCCTGTGCGGGGGTAAAAAACGCCGCGTGCGGCGATGGCAATCCCCGGCTGCGGCGATGGCAATCCCCGCGTGCGGCGTTTGGCATTTCCGCAGGCGGCGTTTGGAGCTCAGCCTACGGTAATTCTACGTGCCTCATTCTCAAGCACTTCCACATGCACGCTGATTGTGTCCTCGGGCAACAGCTCCTCCACCAGCTCCGGCCACTCGATAAAACAGGGATAACCGCTGTAAAAATATTCTTCGCAGCCGATGTCGCAAGCCTCCCGCAGGTTCTTGATGCGATAGAAGTCGAAGTGATAGACGGGCTCGCCATTGCCATCGACATATTCGTTGACGATGGCAAAAGTGGGCGACGTCACAACATCCTCCACACCCAGGGCCTCGCAGATGGATTTGATGAAGGTCGTCTTGCCCGCCCCCATCTTGCCATAGAAGGCAAAGACGCGATTTTTGCCCATTTCATCGACAAATTTCTGTGCCGCAGCTGCAAGACTCTGTATATTTTCGACTCGGATTTCCATCTTTACATTTACCATTTAATCATTTTCCTTTTGTCTCCCTCCCTTTAAGGGAGGGCCGGGGTGGGTCTTCACCTCTTCTTCCCTCTCAAGGTCACGAGCGGGACGAGCATCTCCTCCATACTGATGCCGCCGTGCTGGAACGTGTCCTTGTAGTACCCCACATAGTAGTTGTAGTTGTTGGGATAGGCGAAGAAATCGTCCTGCATGGCAAAGATGTAGGTTGTGCTGATGTTGGGACTGGGCAGCCCAGCACGAATGGGGTCCTTTATCTCGAAGACCTCCTTCTGGTTGTAGGAGAGGTGCTTGCCCAGCTTGTAGCGGAGGTTGGTGTTCGTGTTGCGGTCTCCGATGACCTTGATGGGGTTGTAGCATCGTATGCTGCCGTGGTCCGTGGTGAGCACCACGGTGCAATCCTGTGCGGCGAGGCTTCGGAAAAGGTTGCTCACCGCCGAATGGCGCAACCAGCTCTGCGTGATGCTACGATAGGCGGCTTCGTTGCTTGCCAGCTCCCTCACCATAAGGCTCTCTGTGCGAGCGTGGCTGAGCATATCTATGAAGTTGACAACCACCACATTAAGGTCGTTCTTCAGCAACTGCGGTATCTGGGTGACGAATTTCTCGGCAGCGCTGGAATGGTTTATCTTATGGTAAGAGAAGGTGTTCTTGCGGCGATAACGCTCGAACTGCGTGCGGACAAGCGGCTCCTCGTTGAGGTTCTTGCCTTCCTCACTGTCCTCGTCGACCCAAAGGTCAGGGAACATCTGGGCAATCTTGTTGGGCATGAGACCGCTGAAGATAGCGTTGCGTGCATACTGCGTCGCGGTGGGAAGGATGCTGCAATAGAGGTTCTCGTCCACCGTAAAGGCGTCGGCAATCTCGTTCAGCAGCACGCGCCACTGGTCGTAGCGGAAGTTGTCGATGACGATGAGGAAGACCTTCTCGCCCTTGTCGAGCAGGGGAAAGACGGCTCGCTTGAAGATGTCGGGGCTCATCAAGGGCCGCTCCTCCGACTTCTCGGGCGCTTTTGCTCCAAGGCGCGCTTCCTGTGCGCGGTCCTCCATCCAGGACATGTAGTTCTTGCGGATGAACTTGGCGAACTCCGCGTTGGCCTCATGCCGCTGCATGGCAAGCATCTCTTTCATGCCGCTATCCGTCTCGCTCAACTGCAGCTCCCAATATGTCAGCTTCTTATAGACATCCTTCCACTCCTCGATGCTCGAAGCGTCGTTTATCTGCATGCCGAGGCGGGAGAAGTCCTGCTGGTAGTTGCTCTGCGCATGCTCCGTCACGATTTCCTTCTGCTGGATGTTCTTCTTCAGCGTCAGCAGGATTTGTGTGGGATTGACGGGCTTAATGAGATAGTCGGCAATCTTGGCGCCAATGGCCTGCTCCATGATGTGCTCCTCCTCGCTTTTCGTCACCATCACTACCGGTGTGGCAGGCAGCAGCTCCTTGACGCGATTCAGCGTCTCGAGGCCGCTCAAGCCAGGCATGTTCTCGTCGAGAAGGATGAGGTCGAACGCCTCCTCCGCACAACGGTCAAGGGCATCGTAGCCGTTCGTCACGGTCTCCACTTCATAGCCTTTGTTCTCGAGGAACAGAATGTGGGCTTTCAAGAGCTCTATCTCGTCGTCCACCCAAAGCAACTTGTATGTAGTCATAGTCTATCAGAGTGTTCAGAATAATCAGGTGCGGCCAGCGTCACCAGCCAAAGGGGAAGTCGTCGTCATCTTGCGCCTCTGCCTCTTGTTCCTTCTCCTCCTGCTCCCGCTTGTCAAGCTCGTCGGGATCAAGAATCTCGAGGTCTGCGGGCGTATCTATCTTGAGGTCCTCGGGCACATCGAGCGGGGCGAAGTGTTCGTCGTAGAAGGCTTTATAGTCTTCGAAGCTGAACTCCTTGCCTATCATCTTGAGGTTGTCGTCGGAGATGAGCAGCGTGCGGATGCCTTCGAGCCTCGTGCGCATGTGCTCGTCGGCATAGAGCTTCTGTGCATAGGCATGCACTTCGTCGTAGGCAAGGAAGCCTTTTATGATCATCATGGTCAAGCCGGCATCAGCCTGTATCTCGATGTCGAAGTTACGTGCCATGAAGTTGGTGAAGTTATAATGCGCCATCTCAAAGACAAGCATGTTCTCGTCGAGACTGCCCGTCGGGTAAGCGAGGACGAAGTTGAAGTTGCAGTAGCGGTCGTCCTTGAGTGTGGGGGCGGTATCTGTGCTGTCGCTTGCTTCGCCACGGGAGCGGCGGCTCCATATGCTGCTGGCGTCGTAGCGGTCGTCCATGAGCAGGCGCCCTTCGTCGAGCCCCTTGACAATGGACTGGGCAATCTCTGTGACCTCTTCCCTCGGGAACTTCTGCACGACATCGCGAAGCGTGACCATGAAGGTGTCGCGTTCGCCTCCGTAGAGTGAGCTCATGGCCCGGATGAACATCATGCGGGCTCTGTGTTTGCCTTCGGGGAAGTTGTCGGTGCTGAACTGATAGTTCTCCTCGACCTTTGCATAGTTCTCTGTCTGATAGGCTGCGTAGGCTTCTGCATAGATACTGTCTTCGACGTGCTTGCCTTCGCGAGCTATCATCTCGTAGTTCGGGTTGCCGAGCAGGAAAGCGAGCTTGGCGTCGGGATAGTCCTCGAGCAGATAGCCTTTATATTCTTCTGCGCCTTCTATGTCCTCAAGGCGTCCGTAGAGCAGGAAGAGGTGATAGAAGACATTGTCTATGTTGTCGTGTTCCGGGAAGTCGTTGAGGAAGCGGATCATCGTCTTCTCTGCCAGAGGGAAGTTCTCGAGCTGTTCCTGTTCCTGGATGCCGGCATTGTAGAGGGCATCGCCAAGCAGACGGTTCGATTCCGCCATCTGCTCTTCTGTGAAAGGTATCTGCTTGAGATAGTATTCCCGCTCATGGGGGTCGTTGGCCAGAGAGTCCTTGCGAGCTTGTTCCTTTGCGGCGATGCTGTCGGCCTCGGCTGCGCTGGTGGCGGCGCCGAAGAGGCTGTCGGCTGCGGCCTCGTCGAAGTCCGCATACTTCTTGGCCTCTTCTTCGCTCATGTTCTTGAGGAGAGACTGCTTGTTGCTGATGCGCCAGAAGTTCTCATTAGGTCGGGTGCCCCAACGCCTCTGGAACTCTTGGAGACCGCTGCGCACTGTGTTGGGATTGTAGAAGTACCAGTCGCCCTGCTGCTGGCCGCCCATCATGCCCATCTGGTTCATCTGGCTTGCTCCGCCTTGCTTGTTCATCCCTGCTCCGTTGTTCCCTGCCATGCCATTGTTCGGGGCGTTGGGGTTGAGGGTGCCGTTGGCGGCAGCCTTCTTGGCTTCCTCTTTTTCCTTCCGGCGAAGCTCGGCAATGACGCGGTCGATGGCTGCAAGGTAAACCTCTTCCGGACTCTGTGCCAACACCTGCAGGCTGTCTTGCAGCTTGATGGTGCTCAGGTGCGGTTCCAGGTCGTTGAGTATCTTGCTGCGACGGTCGCTTTCCTTGTATTCCTGATGTTCCTTGTCGAGCGCACTGACGCACTGCTTGTAGGTGCGGGCTGCCTCGATGTAGTTCTCTTGTCCCCAGTAGAGCTGGCTGAGGTGGAGGAGCAGTGTGGCCTTGTCGGGGCCGTTCTTCTTGCTTTCCTCCAGACCTTTCTCCCAGGCATAGATGCAGTGGGTGGTGTCCTCGTTGCTGAGGTAGATGTTGCCCATCGCATAATAGACCTTGTCGAGGTAATCCTTGTTCTTGTCGCTCTTGGCCATGCGCTTGAGGCGTGCTATCATCTGGCGGAACTTGCCCTTGTGCATGACTTCGGTCTGCATGATGCGGGCGTTGAAGGCTATCTCGTAAGGCGGGTTGGCGCGTATCACTTTGGAGAGCGCCTTGTAGGCCATCGTGTCGCGGCCTGTCTCGTGATAGAGCTGGGCCAACAGGAAGTTGAGACGTGCCTTGGGCAGCTTGCCTTTGGTCGTCTTGATGGTATTCTTCAGATAAGGGATAGCTTCCTGATACTGACGCGTAAGCACATAGTAGCCTGCCTTCGTGTTGTCCACCTCCGCCTGTCCTTTGCGCGTGATGCTGTCCCGTTTCATCTTGTTCAGCAGGTCTTCTGCGTCGTAAGGCCAGTTCAGGGCCACATAGCATCGCGCCAGCTTTGCCTTGGCGACAGACGTGATGTCGGGCTGCGAGCTGTAGAGGCGCAGGATATAGTTGTAGGTGGAAGCCGCCTCGAAGAACTCGCCCTTCTGGAACTGAGCGTCCGCCATCATGAACCAAGCGCGGTAGATGTAGGGATTGAACTCCTTGCGAGCAAGGAACTCCTTCTCCTTTTCCGAGCGCCTTTTGTTGCCTTTGGTGACGGGACGCTTCTTGATGCTGTGCACCTTGATGGCCTTCTCGCTCTTTGTGATGGCGGTCTCGTAGTTGCTCTTGCCCATGCCTGCCGTCGACTTGTTGGTGCAGATATACATGGGCAGTATTTCGTTGAAATTGTCCTTGTGGCCTTTGCTTTGTGCCTCAAAGCCCTCGAGGTAGGCCACTTGGCCGTTGTAGAGCGTATTGTAGTGGGCCGTCAAAGCATGGTAGGCACGAGTGGCGGATGTGTTCTTCTTGGTGGTACACGAGACAATGAGGACAAGCAACATGATGAAGCCCATCATGCCGCAACGCCTTATATGTATAGACCTTTGCCTGCTCATACCTTATATTATAACGCACGCACGCGCGCTTTTATTGTGTTCGAATCTTTTATTTTAGGCTCTCCGCTTCCACTTTCCCGCCTTTCGGCATCATCATTTCCCTTCGCTCTTTTCTTGATACGCAGGCTGCGGATGCAGGTGCGCAGGCTGCGGATGTCGGGATGCTGGCTGCGTTTGCACAGACATAGCCTGCGTATCAAGAACCACATGCGCTCCGACAGGAAAGACGGGCTTCGGGGCAGGGAAAGAGCGTGTGCGGGGACATAGATTGGCTCCCGTCAGCCGCCGTTTTCCCTGATGATGAGAAACGCCTCGTCCTTCAGCTCGTCGGGCAAGTTCACCCTGCGCAGTTCGAGGCTGTGCAGCCAGCCCGACACCTCGTCGGGACGCATGGTATAGAGCACCTCGCGAAACTCCTCCACCTCCTCCTCGCTATAGCTTGTCCTGCCACGGAAGCGGTCGAGCTCCTCGTCTTCGTAATAGTCTGCCTCGCTGACGTCTAGCAAGCTGTCCATCTCGCAGACCTCATGCTGACCGCAGCACCAACTAGCGGCTTCGTACCTTCTCCCTGCCTCTCCCTTGTCAGGAGTGGGGCTGATAGTCTCGGCATCTTGGTTCTCCCCTTGCAAGGGGGAGTCAGAGGGACTCTCTATCTTGAACCCCACTGCACTGAGGTCGTCCCAGAACCTCGGGTACGACTTGCTTACGACCTGCGGATTGTTTATCTGTATCTGACAGTCCGTGCGAAGGCAGACAGGCGCAAAGGCCATTGCCATGCGGTGGTCTTCGTAGGTGTCGAACGCAAGAGGACCTCTCCCCGCCTTTCCCTCTATGGAGAGCCCCACGTTTGCTTTCCCCTCGGAAGACGGCATCAACAGGTCGTTCCCCTGCACCTCCACATCCACCAGCTTGCCGAGTTCCTTCTCCAACGCTGCGATGCGGTCGGTCTCCTTTATGCGAAGGCTCTGCAGGCCAAAGAGATGGAAGGGGACGCCGAGCATGGCGCAGGTCACCGCAAAGGTCTGTGCCAAGTCGGGCTGGTGCGTGAAGTCCTGGCTGAAGAAGGAGGTGATGTTCGGGCTCTTACGGAGCCTCGTGACTTCCGTGCCGTCGGGCTCCACATAAAACTGTGTCTCGACGCCAAGCTCGCCGAACATGCGCCACACCCGGCTGTCGCCCTGAATGCTGTCGTGATGCAGGCCGATGAGTTCCACCTCGGCATTCGCGTCACGAGAGAGCGCTACAATCTCGTACCAATAACTGGCCGCGCTCCAATCGCTCTCGATATGATACGCACGCTGCAGGTAGGCTCGCGGCTCCACCTCGATGGCATCGTCGCCCTGCCACCCGACCTTCGCTCCGAAATCTCGCATCATGCTGATGGTCATGTCCAGGTAGGGACGGCTCGCTATCGTGCCCGTCAAGGTGAGACGCAGGCCTTTCCTCAGCGTGGGCGCTATCATCAAAAGAGCCGAGATGTACTGCGAACTGACATTGCCGGGAACGGTCAGAGCACCGCCTTCGAGGTCGTCGCGACCCGTGATGCGCAAAGGCGGGAAGCCCTCCTCGCCCTCGTATTTGATGTTGGCGCCCAGCTGACGGAGGGCATCGACAAGGATGCCGATGGGACGGTGCTTCATGCGCTCCGTTCCCGTTATCACATGCTCGCCAGGCGTGACACTCAGAAAAGCCGTCATAAACCGCATGGCCGTGCCAGCAGCTCCAATGTCGATAGGCACTCTCCCCATCCTCTCCACCTCTGGAGGAAGGCGCCTATTGTCAGCTCTCCCCGTAGAAGGAGAACCCGAGAGAGACTGCAAGGCCCTAATCATCACCTGGGTATCGTCGGAATCCGACAGGTTGTCGGGCAACAAAGCGTTCTTGCTCAACGCATTAAGCACTAAAGCACGGTTACTGATGCTCTTGCTTGCAGGTAGCACAATACGCCCCCTGATTTGGTTTCCTGAACTTATCTTTAGCATTTCCCTTTTACCATTTTTCATCAAAAACGGCACAAAGTTACGAAAAAGTTTGGAAGGAACAAAAAAATGTCATACCTTTGCAGCGCGAAACACAAGGAACGGGATGTAGCGCAGTTGGTAGCGCACACGTCTGGGGGGCGCGAGGTCGCAAGTTCGAGTCTTGTCATCCCGACCTTAGAAGGAGGTTGAAAGTCAAATGCTTTTGACCTCTTTCCTTTTTTATACGCCTAAACAAAATAGGACGGTTGACGTGCTGGTTATTCTTATCGTATTTTGTTATGATCCTTTTTCGCTCATCCTTATAAATACGACAAATAGAGATAGTTGGTCTGGGCAGGGTATTCTGCGGCAAGTGTGTCTATCTGATTGACTACAGGCATGATGCCCAGTTCCTGGCGCCATTTGCGAACCATCAGTCCGGCTCGTTCCATATTCATGCCTGCTTCGAGGCCAAGGGCACGGGCAATCTGGAAATCGGAGAAGCCGTATGTCTTCGCTTCGAGCAACAGCGTGGAAAACTCTGGGGCTTCGAGGGCTTCCAAGAATTCGGAATACTCAGCGCTGCCATAGTATTCCGCTAACCATGAGAACTCCTTGAGCCTGTCGTTGACCACCACGATGTGCTTGAGCTTCTCGAGGAACCAGCGGTCAATCCTTGTCAGGCGATGAATCTGCTCTACGGAATATCCCATCATCATAGCCTTAGCAACGGCGAAGACACGTAAGTCCGTAGCATGTTGGAGAGCTTTAGGTACGTTCGGAATCTTAATCTCGTGATTATCCACAAAGCCATGCATCCCCTGCCCTATCATGCGCAAGCCCTTCTGTATGGCCTCCTCGAAAGTGCGACCGATGGCCATCACTTCGCCTACACTCTTCATGCTGGAGCCTAACTCGTGGTTCACACCGTGGAACTTGGAGAGGTCCCAACGCGGTATCTTGCATACCACATAGTCGAGGGCTGGTTCGAAGAAGGCGCTGGTGGTCTTCGTGACGGAGTTCTTCAGCTCGAAGAGTCCGTAGCCAAGGCCGAGCTTGGCAGCAACGAAGGCCAGGGGATAGCCTGTGGCTTTGCTTGCCAGAGCAGATGAGCGGCTGAGGCGGGCGTTGACTTCAATGACCCGATAGTCCTCGGATGCAGGGTCGAGAGCATATTGCACATTGCATTCGCCAACGATGCCGATGTGGCGTATTATCTTGATGGCAAGGGCACGCAACTTGTGGTACTCGCTGTTGCTGAGCGTCTGCGAGGGCGCAACGACGATGCTCTCGCCCGTATGGATGCCGAGCGGGTCGAAGTTCTCCATGTTGCAGACCGTGATGCAGTTGTCGTACTTGTCGCGCACCACTTCATATTCTATCTCCTTCCATCCTTTCAGGGACTTCTCGACCAAAACCTGAGGCGAAAAGGCAAAGGCTTCCTCTGCTTGTGCCAGGAGTTCGTCGTCGTTGTCGCAGAAGCCCGAACCAAGTCCGCCGAGGGCGTATGCGGCACGAAGTATGACTGGGAATCCCAGCTCGTGAGCGGCTCGCTGCACTTCCTCGATAGTGCTGCAGGCCTCGCTCTTGATGGTCTTCACACCAATCTCGTCGAGTCGCTTGACAAAGAGGTCGCGGTCTTCTGTGTCGATGATTGCCTGGACAGGCGTGCCAAGGACTTTGACGCCATATTTCTCGAAGACACCTTTCTTATATAGCTCCACGCCACAGTTCAAGGCCGTCTGTCCGCCGAAGCTCAACAGGATGCCATCCGGCCGCTCCTTCTCTATGACACGTTCCACAAATTCAGGCGTAACGGGCTGGAAATAGACCGTGTCTGCCACATCTTTTGAGGTCTGAACCGTTGCGACATTAGGGTTGATGAGCACAGACTTGACACCTTCTTCTTTCAAAGCCTTCAATGCTTGAGCACCGCTGTAGTCAAACTCTCCAGCCTGTCCAATCTTGAGAGCGCCGGAGCCAAGAAGGAGGACACAGCCCCCTCCCCGCTCCCCCTTTGGGGGAGTGCTTTGAAGCGGCGAGCCAGCGGGATTGAGGCACTCCCCCAAAGGGGGAGCGGGGAGGGGGCTGTTGGACTGCAATGCCTTTACAAACTCATCAAACATCCATTCCGTATCTGTTGGCCCAGAGCAGGCTTCAGGGTGGAACTGTGCAGAGAACCAGGGCATTGTCTTGTGGCGGATGCCTTCGTTGGAGCCGTCGTTCATATTCACGAACAAAGGTTCCCAATCGGCAGGCAATGTCGAGGCATCAACGGCATAACCATGATTCTGACTTGTGATGAAGCACTTGGTTGTACCTACAAGCTGCACGGGCTGGTTGTGACTGCGATGACCATACTTCAGCTTGTACGTCTTTGCACCTGCTGCCCTTGCCAAGAGTTGATTGCCAAGGCAGATGCCCATGAGGGGCCGAACATTAGGATTACTTAAAAATGTACGAATGTGCTCTACGGTTTTGCTACATTGCTCTGGATCGCCAGGTCCATTCGCAAGGAACAAGCCATCGAAGTCAAGCTGATTGAAATCGTAGTCCCATGGAACCCTGATAACCTCAACGCCTCGATTCACTAAACAACGAATGATGTTGGCCTTGACACCGCAGTCAACAAGCACTACACGTTTGCCCGCTCCCTCGTTATAGCGAAAGACCTCCTTGCAGCTCACCTTCTCCACCCAATTGATGCTTCCGTAATCTGTGTTTTCAAGATATTCAGAGTCCGCCGAAACAACAATCCTCCCTCTCATTACGCCGCTCTCTCTGAGTCGCTTTGTGAGCCTTCTAGTGTCGATGCCCGTGATGGCAGGAATCCTTTCTCGCTTCAGCCATTCGGAAAGAGACTCCTTGGCATTCCAATGGCTGTACATCTCGCTATAATCTGCCACGACGAGGCCTTTAACATGAATCCTCTCGCTTTCCATGAACTTTGGCAAAGGTTCGCCTCCTGTCTCTGGAACACCATAGTTTCCTATCAAGGGATAAGTCGTCACAAGTATCTGACCTGCATAGCTTGGGTCGGTCAGACTTTCCGGATAGCCCGTCATTGCAGTATTGAACACCACTTCGCCCACGGCATTTGCATCGTAGCCAAATGACCAGCCGCCGAACTCTGTGCCATCATCAAGTATGAGTCTCGCTTCTTTCTTCATCATGGTTCGTTATGACGTTATATCGTTATGACGTTATACGTCAATAGGCCTGCTCGTGCACGCCTTTGACAGCTCGGCCGCTGGGGTCGTTCATGTCCTTGAATGCCGCATCCCATTCAAGAGCGATGGCTGTGGAGCATGCCACACTTGCCTCTTGGTTTACGCTTCGCGCTGCAGACTCGCTGGGGAAATGCTCGGCGAAGATGCTGCGATAGTAGTACTCCTCTTTGTTGAGCGGCGGATTGATGGGGAAACGCTCTGCAGCATGTGCCATCTGTTCGTCGCTCACGGCTTCGGAAGTAATCTTCTTCAATGTGTCAATCCATGAATAGCCAACGCCATCGCTGAACTGTTCCTTCTGTCGCCACGCAATCTCCTCGGGCAACATGTCAGCAAAAGCCTCGCGGACTATCTTCTTCTCAATGACGAAACTCCCCTCTCTCCCGGGAGAGGGGTTGGGGGTGAGGCCACACATCTTTGCTTCGGGATTGGTACGCATCGCCACGTCAAGGAATTCCTTGTCGAGGAAAGGCACACGTCCTTCTACGCCCCAAGCCGAGAGGCTCTTGTTGGCACGAAGGCAATCGTAGTAATGGAGCTTGCTAAGCTTGCGGACTGTCTCCTCATGGAAGGCCTTCGCATTGGGTGCTTTGTGGAAATACAGGTAGCCACCGAACACCTCGTCTGCGCCCTCGCCGCTGAGCACCATCTTTATGCCCATCGACTTGATGACACGTGCCAGCAGGTACATCGGGGTGGAAGCACGGACGGTCGTCACGTCGTATGTCTCGATGAAATAGATGACATCGCGGATGGCATCAAGCCCTTCCTGTATGGTGTAGTTGATTTCGTGATGCACGGTGCCGATGTGGTCAGCCACTAACTTCGCCTTTGCCAAGTCGGGGGCTCCCTTCAAGCCTACCGCGAAGGAATGCAGACGAGGCCAATAGGCTCGTGTCTGCGAATTGTCCTCTATGCGATGCTCGCTGAACTTCTCAGCAATAGCGGAGATGACAGAAGAGTCGAGTCCGCCGCTGAGCAGCACGCCATAGGGGACATCGGACATCAACTGACGCTTCACGGCCCCCTTCAGCGCATCGCGAATGGCATCGACGCTAGCTTCGTTGTCCTTTACAGCATCGTATTCGAACCAGTCACGATGATAATACCTTTTTATACCTGGCTCTTCACTCCAGTAATAATGCCCTGGCAGGAAAGGCTCGTATCGCTCACACTGGCCTTCGAGTGCCTTCAGTTCGGAAGCGACATAGATTGTGCCGTCGCTGTCATAACCTATATATAAAGGTATCACGCCGATGGGGTCGCGGGCTATCAGGAAAACGTCCTTCTCTTCGTCATAAAGGGCGAAAGCAAAGATGCCGTTGATGTCCTCCAGAAAATCGATGCCCTTGTCGCGATAGAGCGCAAGGATGACTTCGCAGTCGCTGCCCGTCTGGAAGTCATAGCGCCCAGCATAGCGGCGGCGAATCTCCTGATGATTGTAAATCTCGCCATTGACTGCCAACACTTGTTTCCTGTCGGGCGAGAACAAGGGCTGTCCCCCACTTTCAGGGTCAACGATGGAGAGGCGCTCATGGGCAAGGATGGCCGAGCCACCACAATATATCCCACTCCAGTCCGGGCCGCGATGACGGATCTTCTGACTCATACGCAAAGCCTTATCGCGCAGCTCATGCGTCTGCTTCTTAATGTTGAAGATTGATACAATTCCACACATAATGTAATTTACTATTTAATGGATTATAAGCCCCCTCCCCGCTCCCCCTTTGGGGGAGTGCTTTTAAGCGGCAAGGCTGCGGGGTTGAGGCACTCCCTCAAGGGGGAGCGGGGAGGGGGCTGTTCTTTTTATTCTACTGTGACACTCTTTGCGAGGTTCCTTGGACGGTCAACATCTTTGCCTTTGCAGACGGCGATGTGGTAGGCAAGCAGTTGCAGGGGGATGCTGGCGATGAGGGGCTGGAAGCATTCGAGCGTGTCGGGCAGGGTGATGACGTGGTCGGCAAACTTCTGAATCTGCGTGTCGCCTTCGGTGACGAGGGCCGTGACACGTCCGCCACGCGCCCGCACCTCCTGTATGTTCGAGATGACTTTCTCGTAGAGACGGTCGCGAGTGGCGATGACGAAGACGGGCATCTCGCTGTCGATGAGGGCGATGGGGCCGTGCTTCATCTCCGCAGCAGGATAGCCTTCGGCATGAATGTAGGAAATCTCCTTCAGCTTCAAGGCACCTTCAAGGGCCAGGGGATAGTTGTATCCACGTCCCAGGTAGAGGCAGTTCTTGGCGTAGGTGAAGATGGGAGCAAGGTGCTCTATCTGCTCGTTGGTCTTGAGGGCTTGCTCCATCTTGTCGGGTATCTGTGTAAGCTCTTTCACCATCTGCCCGTACAAGTCTTCGGAGATGGTCTTCCGCTCGGCAGCCAGGCATAGTGCCAGCATCGAGAGGACCGTCACTTGGCCCGTGAAGGCTTTTGTGGAAGCGACGCCAATCTCCGGGCCGACATGGATGTAGGTTCCTGTGTTAGTGGCTCTTGGGATGCTCGAGCCGATGGCGTTGCAGATGCCGAAGATGAAGGCACCCTGCTCCTTAGCCAACTGGATGGCAGCCAGCGTGTCGGCTGTCTCACCGCTCTGCGAGATGGCAATCACCACATCGTCCTTCGTCACCACGGGGTTGCGGTAACGGAACTCCGAGGCGTACTCCACTTCGCAGGGGATGCGGCACAGACTCTCGAAGAGTTGCTTGCCGATGAGTCCCGCATGCCACGAGGTGCCGCAAGCCACAATGACGATGCGCTTTGCGCCAAGCAGTTGCTGGCGGTAGTCGATCATGGCAGACAGCGTCACATGGTTGCCCTCGACATTGATGCGCCCTCGCATACAGTTCACCAAGCACTCCGGCTGTTCGAAGATTTCCTTCAGCATGAAGTGCTCGTAGCCGCCTTTCTCTATCTGGCCGAGGTCGATGTCAACCGTCTTCACCTTCAGCTCCTGCTCCTCACCGAGAATGCTTATCACTTTCAATTCTTCGCCCAAACGAATAACGGCGATGTTGCCGTCCTCCAGATAGACCACTTTGTCCGTATAGTCGACAATAGGACTTGCGTCAGAGCCTAAGAAGAACTCGTCCTTGCCGATGCCCACCACCAGCGGACTCTGCTTGCGTGCCGCAATAATCTGCCGAGGGTCGCGCTTGTCGATGATGGCAATGGCGTAGGCTCCAATCACCTGATGGAGCGCCACCTGCACGGCTTCGAGCAGCGTCAGGTTCTTCTTCACCATGATGTACTCCACGAGTTGCACGAGCACCTCGGTATCGGTGTCGCTCTTGAACTCCACGCCTTTCGCCTGGAGCTGCGTCTTGATGTCGGCATAGTTCTCGATGATGCCATTATGGATGATGGCAAGGTTGTGGGTGCTCGAATAGTGGGGATGAGCGTTGCGCGCAGACGGTTCGCCATGCGTTGCCCAGCGTGTATGAGCGATGCCTACGCAGCCCGACACGTCTTTGTCGCCGCAATATTCGGTCAGGTTGTCAACCTTTCCCTTAGCCTTATAGACATTGAGGTCGCCGCTGTCGCTAATCATCGCCACGCCCGCGCTGTCGTATCCACGATACTCCAGGCGCTTCAGACCTTTAATCAAAATGGGATAGGCTTTCTTCGAGCCTATGTAACCTACAATTCCGCACATAAAGATATATGTTATTTGAAAAAATGATTGTTTTTGCTTGGTTGGAAACCCCTGCATGGGGCCTTGTAAAACGCCGCGTGCGGCGATGGCAATCCCCGCGTGCGGCGATGGGCATTTCCGCGTGCGGCGTTGGGCATTTCCGCGTGCGGCGTTGGCAATCCCCGCAGGCGGCGTTTTCCCCTCCTCCCTGCGACGATATAAACCCTTATACATGAGACACTTATGTTTGCCATACTATTTCCTATTTAAACCTTCATGATATTTTACGAAAGCCTGATTCACGAGTCGGTTGCCGCCAGGCGTGGGATAACGTCCGGTGAAATACCAGTCGCCTCCGTGGTCGGGGCAAGCGGCGTGGAGGCCTTCGATGGTCTGAAAGACGAACTCGACTGGCGCCTGCATTCCTGCGGGACGAAGCATCTCGGCCATCTTTTGGTTGATGTCTTCTATGCTGAAAGGCTTGTAGATGGCGCTGACACAATTGGTCTGCTCTGCTGCAGGCTTGCGGAGCTCGGCAAGACAAGCCTCGTATGTGTCTGTGATTAACTGCCACATGCCTCGCTCCTCGATGAGGGCGATGGTGGCACGGAAGGCGCAGAACTCCTCCAGACGCGCCATATCGATGCCGTAGTAGTCGGGGTAGCGAATCTGCGGCGAACTGCTGACCATCACAATCTTCTTGGGATGCAGACGGTCGAGGATCTTGAAGATGCTCTCCTTCAATGTGGTGCCTCGAACAATGGAATCGTCGATGATGACGAGGTTGTCTTCGTATGGACGCAGGGAGCCGTATGTGATGTCATAGACGTGCGAGGCGAGGTCGTTGCGTGAGCCTGCTTCCGTGATGAAGGTTCGCAGCTTGATGTCCTTCCATGCAACCTTCTCGCTGCGCACATGAAGTCCTTGACTTCGCAAGCCTTCCATCATGCCGTAGAAGGCTACCTCTGCCGTGTTGGGGATGAAGGAGAAGACGGTGTGCTCGGTATCTCCGTCGATGGCCTTGAGGATGGGTGCTGTGAGTTGCTGGCCAAGTTGCTTGCGCTCGTGGTAGATGTCGCGGTCGGAACCTCGGCTGAAGTAGATGCGCTCGAACGAGCAACGGCTTTGTTGCTTGGCCTCCAAGATGGTTTCCACAGCAGAGCTGCCGTCCTTGTGTACGATGAGTGCCTTGCCTGCCGGTAACTCCTGAACGTCTTCACAGGCGAGGTCGAAGGTCGTTTGCAATACAGCACGCTCGCTGGCAACGGCAATCACCTCGTCGTCCTGATGCCAGAAGGCAGGCCGGATGCCCCAAGGGTCGCGCATGGCAAACATCTCGCCACTGCCCGTCATGCCGCACATCACATAGCCGCCGTCGTAGTCCGCCATCGTGGTACGCAGCACATTTGCCATCTGCACGTTGTCTTCTATATAATAAGTAATGTCTGTACCTTCCAATCCTTTCTGCTTAGCCTCGACAAACAGGCGTTCTACTTCCCTGTCCAGGCGATGCCCCATCAGTTCGAGCGTGATATACGAGTCGCTATAGATGCGAGGAGACTGTCCTTGCTTAACAATCTTCTCGAATATCTCTTCGATGTTCGTCATGTTGAAGTTGCCGCAAAGGCAAAGGTTCTTGGCCCGCCAGTTGTTGCGACGCAGGAAGGGATGCACATACTGAAGGCCGCTCTTGCCAGTTGTGGAGTAACGTAGGTGCCCCATGAAGAGCTGGGCATCGAGCCATCCAGACCCTCTCCAAACCTCCCCCTCTATGGGGAGGCTTCCATCGACTGGCATTGACTTCGTCGAGCGTTTGCTTCTCCCCCTAGAGGGGGTCTGTGTGGGTCTAGTCTTATCGAATATCTCCGTAATAGCATCTTTGCCTAAAGCCTTCTCGCGAAACATGTACTCCGTGCCAACAGGTGCATCCATGTTGACACAAGCAATACCTGCACCTTCCTGACCGCGATTATGCTGTTTCTCCATCATCAGATAGAGTTTGTTCAGGGCGTAGGACTGCGTGCCGTACTTCTGCTCGTAGTAGCTTATGGGCTTCAAGAGCCTCACCAAAGCCACACCACATTCATGCTTCAATTGTTCCATGTTTCTTTCTTCTCGATATTTCGTGATAACGTTATGACGTTATAACGGCTTTTATGAACGACATGAACAAGGGATGCGGATGTAGCACCGTAGATGAGTATTCGGGATGGAACTGCGTACCGATGTACCACTTCCGAGACGGCACCTCAACTATCTCGACAAGGTTTGTGTCAGGATTGATGCCAACACACTTCATGCCTGCAGCTTCATACTCTTTCTGATAGTTGTTGTTGAACTCGTAACGGTGGCGATGGCGCTCTCTGATAAGAAGACCCTCTCCCCGCTCCCCCTCTAAGGGGAGGGCTTTTTT
>JAEEGK010001137.1_pt1 | contig 66553 bp, 60 predicted proteins | sample 8958771 | NCBI WGS metagenome assembly JAEEGK01 (sample SAMN16246547, study PRJNA631951) | gut metagenome | biome: gut microbiome; feature: rumen; material: SC-attached | host: Bos | place: Iran: Karaj | collected 2018-10
CCTTGAATTGCCCGGGTTGTAGGACAGCTGAATAGTTCTTTCCGGAGACCTTGGTTTCCTCCAGGACGGCCATCCGGATGAAGGTTTTGAGGCACTTCATCCGGAGGATATCCTGCTGCTCGTCCGATAGATAATCAAGCTGCACATCATTGAGTGTGATGCTGTATCGGAGGTTCGTGATCTGACTCATCGCTGTTGGCTTTGCTTGGCCAGTTCACGCGCCTTGTCGACATCGAATACGATCCGTCGCCCGATACGGGAAACTATCGCATCCTTAAGGACTCCACCACCTTCTGAGGATCCATCCTCCTCTCGCGGTGTCCTCATGAGGGCATAGATAGTGGAATCGGAACAGCCGAGTTCCACGGCCAGGGCGTGAACGCCGAGGGCCTTCTGTCCTGACGGAGAGGGTGCAGTTCCCGTTCCATTGGAAAGGGAAAGAGCATATTGAGTGAGCTGGCAGTACTCTTCCCCGGTCATCTGCCAAAGGGGCTTTTCAAGAAGCCCGTTGATGTTTATTTCAGTACTCATTTCGCTTACAGTTTTTAGCGTTAAACAGTGGCACATTACCAGTAGTTTTGCCGGATGGGTTTTAGTCCTTTTTTGCCGCTTACTCAACCGGCAATGTGCCATAAACCAAGGGATTATGGGTCAACTCCCTGATTCAAGTTAGGAAGAAAATCTTACTTGCAAGAGCCCACGCGCCACTTTTTACGGATTTCCGGGGTTTTTCTCAAAAAAAAGTGAGTGTTTTTGGAAATGATACTCTGAAATGGTACTCTGAACCGTTTGTTTCACCAAGAATCGACCTATCAGAAACGTCCGATGGAGGCCCAGAAAGGTATGTGTTTTTGATGTATTCTGCCACTGCATAACAGCGCCTTTGTACATAAAATGCCACCGGATTTGAGTGGCAAAAGACATAGTTCCTACCATCGTTTCACAACCTGTTATTTGAACGTCTGGTAAGAAAAGGGAAAAGTAATCCCCCGGAGATTATCCGAGGGAAGAAGAATCTCTCTCTTGTTTAATAACGCATAGAGAAGGAATTCGGAATAGAATCCAAGAAAATCGTAAGATTTAAGGAATTAAATCCAAGAAAATCCAAAATATTGTGGAAACACGTATCTAGAGCGACAGCCAATCGTGAGGTTCAGTGCCTCTATAGTAAACCATTGAGTTTTGTCATCGAGGTGGCCTTGATATCGTCCACGATGTCAATGTAGGGCTTCATGGATGAATAATCGCTGTGGCCTGTCCATTTCATCACGACATTCGGCGGGATGCCCAGGGACAGGGTGGTGACGATGAAAGTGCGACGTCCGGTGTGGGTGCCGACGAGTTCCCACTTGGGGTGGATTTCATCGGTGCGGACGTTGCCCTTGTAGGTCGTAATGCGGATTTCCTCATTGATGCCGGCAAGTCGGCATAGTTCCTTGACGTCCCGGTTCATCGCTTGGTTTGTGTAGTTCGGCAGGGCCTTATTGTCATTGAAAGGGGCATCCTTGTATTTCTCCAGAATGGCCTTTGTAACGTCGTTAAGTTCGATGGATATACTATCTGCCGTCTTGACCGTCGTAACTTCAATATGGTCGCCTTTAATGTCGCTTTTGCGAAGATTATTGGCGTCTGAATGTCTAAGTCCGGAGAAGCAACAGAACAGGAAGACGTCACGGATCGGATCCAGGTATGCCTGGGCTTCGGATAACCGAAGGTTTCGGATGCGGCCCATCTCTTCTTTGGTAAGGTAAATGACTTTTTTCTGGGTGGTCTTCAAGGTCGGCTTGAATGACTTGTAAGCCATGTTCGTATTGTAGCCTTTCTCGGTTGCCCAGTTCAAGAACCAGCGGAGAAAACGCAGTTTCTTTTCGATGGAAGAGTTCTTCAAGCCTGTGATATCATCGTGATCATACTCTTCCCGGTCTCCTTTCTTTTTGCGAGGCGTCCGAAGTGTCTTAACATCCCGGAAATAGGCAACGAATTCCGCTAGGGTAGACTCATTTAGGTCTGAGAACTTAAGGTTTTTCTTGAAGGCTTGAAGATCCCTTCGCATGGTCTCCATCTTCGCATAGGTCGCTCTTGTCCACGCGTTTTTCTCCCCGCTTTCCTTGATGAACTTATCATAGATCTCAAAGAAATCAGGGGCTTTGGGTTTACGTTCCTTCTTCGTTTCAGGATCCGGTCGCTGGGGTATAGTTCCATTCAAACGATCTTCGTACTTCTTTTGAAGTTCACTCGGTGTCGGGATCTTGTCAGTCGCTTCAAAGAACTTGAAAGTAGCATCCATCTGGTCTTTGATGTTCCGGAGTTCGTTATTGATGGACAGAGAGGTCTCCCCTTTGTGGCCTTTGTAACCGGGCTTAACCAGTTGAGCCTCGTCATCCCATGCCCCCCTGTCGACCAATTGACATCCAGTCTTAAGGTCGAGCCTTTGGCCATTGAATGTAGTGCGGAGCCTGATCTGGAAAAGGTCATTGTTTTTCCCGTAAGCTCTCAGTTTGAAAGCGACATTTCTTTTAATCTTCATAGCGCATCCTTGTTAAATCGTGGCCCAATAATGGCCCAATTTTACACATAGTCGTGTACCGACAACGACAAAGATACGCATTAGAAAGCATTCCTGCAAGGGTTTGTACAGGGGGTAATAGTCAGTATTCGAATCCCCTATGCTCCACAAAAAAAGGACAGCTGCGGCTGTCCTTTTTTTGTGGAGCACGCTTCCTCCTACCCACCGCAGCTGCGCGGCTGCCCCCGAGGGGGCGACACCCTCTCGGTCCCCCTGGAAGGGGGATGAGTCGGCCAAAGGCCTCCGAATACAACCGGGTGAAAATTCAAAGATTATTCTTAACTTTGTACGATTCCGCAATAGTAGTCAGTAGAACGAACTTAACAGCAAGAATACGCATGTCTGAGAACTTACAAATATCCCTGCGGGGCATTGAGATGCCCGAATCGCCGATCCGGAAGCTGGCGCCGCTGGCGTATGCGGCGCAGGACCGGGGAATGAAGATCTATCGGCTCAACATCGGTCAGCCGGATTTGCCGACGCCGCCGAAGGCGTTGGAGGTACTGAAGCATATCGACCGTACCACGCTGGAATACAGCCCGTCACAGGGGTATCGCTCGCTGCGGCAGGCGCTCGTAGGATATTACGACCGGTACCAGATCAAGCTCCGGGCCGATGAGATCATCATCACCAGCGGCGGCAGTGAGGCCGTGCTGTTCGCTTTCCTGAGCTGCCTGAACCCGGGCGACGAGATCATCGTCCCGGAACCGGCCTATGCGAACTACATGTCCTTCGCCATTTCGGCCGGTGCCGTGATCCGGACCGTCGCGACGACCATTGAGGAAGGTTTCTGCCTCCCGAAGGTGGAGAAGTTCGAGGAGCTCATCAACGAGCGCACGAAGGCCATCCTGATCTGCAATCCCAACAACCCGACCGGCTATCTCTATACGCAGAAGGAGATGAACCGGATCCGGGATCTGGTGAAGAAATACAACCTGTACCTTTTCTCCGACGAAGTATACCGCGAGTTCATCTACACGGGTTCGCCGTACATTTCGGCGATGCATCTGGAGGGAATCGAACAGAATGTGGTGCTCATCGACTCCGTGTCCAAGCGCTATTCCGAGTGCGGCATCCGCATCGGCGCGCTCATCACCAAGAATGCCGAGGTCCGGAAGACTGTGATGAAGTTCTGCCAGGCGCGGTTGTCGCCGCCGCTGATCGGCCAGCTCATCGCCGAAGCCTCCATCGAGGGAACCGAGCAATATTCCCGCGAAGTCTACGACGAGTACGTCGAGCGCCGTAAAAGCCTGATTGACGGCGTGAACCGCATCCCCGGCTGCTACACGCCCGTACCCATGGGCGCGTTCTATACCGTCGCCCAGCTTCCTGTCGAAGACGCCGAGGATTTCTGCGCCTGGTGCCTGACCGACTTCTGCTGGAAGGACGAGAAGACCCCGGCCGATGTCGTCGGCGAAACCATCATGATGGCCCCTGCGGCCGGCTTCTACTCGACACCCGGCATGGGCAAGAACCAGGTCCGACTGGCCTATGTGCTCAATAAGCACGACATCCAGCGTTCCTTGTTCGTCCTGTCGAAGGCGCTCGAGGCCTATAACGCGAGATAAACGGATCATGGCAGACAACGAAAACCCGAATTGGCTTACCAGATTGGCTGGCAGTTACTTCAACAGGAACGTCTTCCCGTATTGGTGCGTCGTCCTGGTGGACATGTTCATCGTGATTGTTTCCTGTATCTTCGTATACTGGGCATTCCACCGGACAGGCGTGACCTATGAGCATCGGATCGACCTGCTGTATTCGACCCTCCTGTTCTCCCTGCTGAGCCTGATCGGTGCGAGGGCCTTCCGGACGTATTCGGGTGTCGTGCGCTATTCCGGGTTCGTGGACCTGCTCAAGGTGTGCTATGCCAATGCGCTGACCTTGATTTTGGCCGTGGGCGCGTACTACCTTTTCAAGTTCCTGGGCGTCGATTTCTTACGGGCGTTGAAGCCGTTGCAGATCTTTGCCACGTCCGTCCTGGCCACCACGCTGATGCTGGTTGTCCGGATGGTCGTGAAAACGCTTTATGATGTCCTTTCATCCAATGCACAGGCGGAACGGGTATTGATCTATGGCGCCTTGACCGGCGGGGCCGGGGTGGCCAAGTATATCCGGTCGCAGAAGCCTGCCCGGTTTGACCTGCGGGGCTTCATCACGCACGAGAAACGTATCAAGGGGATGCAGATGCTCGGCGTGCCCGTGTACACGTTGGAGGAGGACCTGGCCGCCATCGTGAAGAAGGAGGGAATCCAGTCGGTGCTCGTGAGTCCGCTCCGGGTCAATGAGTTCCGCGAGAACCAGGCCGTCCAGGATGTGCTGATCGGCGCCGGTTGCAAGATCTACATGTCGCAGCAGGCGAAGGAAGCCAGCGTCAAGAACGGTGTCCTGAGCGACGAGGAAGTGGAGAACATGCAGTTGAAGGAGGTGAGCGTGGAAGACCTGCTGCCGCGCCAGGAGATCCGGGTCGACCTGAAATCGGTCGGGGAAATGCTGCATGGGAAGCGGGTGCTCATCACCGGATCGGCCGGTTCCATCGGCGCGGAGATCGTCCGCCAGGTGGCTGCGTTCGGGCCTTCGAAGATGATGCTCATCGACCAGGCGGAGTCTCCGCAGCATGACATCCGGGTGATGATGAAACGGGATTTCCCGGACGTCCCCGCCGAGGCGGTCGTGACCAGCATCAGCCGCCGGACGCGGATGGAATATATCTTCGAGTCCTTCCGGCCGGAATACGTATTCCACGCCGCCGCATACAAGCATGTGCCCATGATGGAAGACAACCCCAGCGAGGCGGTCCTGAACAACATCTACGGGACGAAGGTCATTGCCGACCTGAGCGTGAAATACGGTGTGGAAAAGTTCGTCATGGTATCGACGGACAAGGCCGTGAACCCCACAAACGTGATGGGCTGCTCCAAGCGCATCTGCGAGATCTATGTGCAGAGCCTGAACCAGCAATTGAAGAAAGAGGCGCATGGCGCCGGCTATACACAGTTCGTGACGACGCGGTTCGGCAACGTGCTGGGTTCGAATGGATCCGTAATCCCGCTGTTCCGGGAACAGATCAAGCGGGGAGGACCGGTCACGGTGACGGATGAACGGATCGTGCGGTTCTTCATGCTGATTCCGGAGGCTTGCAAGTTGGTTCTGGAGGCAGGAACGAAGGGTAACGGCGGCGAAATCTTTGTCTTCGATATGGGCCAGCCCGTGAAGATCGCGGACCTGGCCAAGCGCATGATCGCCCTGTCGAATGCGCAGAACGTCCAGATCGAATACACCGGCCTCCGGGAAGGTGAAAAGCTCTACGAAGAGGTCTTGAACGAAATGGAAGGCACCAAGCCTACCTTCCACGAGAAGATCCGTATCGCCCAGGTCCGGGAATACGACTACACGGAAGTCTCCCGGGAGATCGACGAACTGGTGGACATCGCCAAGAAGTTCGACAACATGGAAACCGTCCGGAAGATGAAGGCGATCGTGCCGGAGTACAAGAGCAACAATTCAGTGTACGAGGTATTGGACAAGTAGCATTCTGCTACCAACTGTCCTTAAGGCTCCCATCCGGCTAATACGAAACGCGGAGTACGATAGGAAGCGATCAGATCGGCATCGCGAGGCAAAACCAGCTGCCGCGAATACTTGTGCCGGCCGGAGACATCGACGGGCTCGCCGGTATCCAAATCCAACGTATTGAACTCAAGCATGTTGACTGTCGGTTCGCCCAGTGCGCTCCAACCGAGGGGATGGAGGTTGCGGACACGGCAGTCCAGGAGAACCATTTCAGCGTCGGGATAGGTGGATCCGTGATTGAAGACGGAGCGGCCGTAGTCGGCGGGGATGTCGGTGGTGCTTTCGAACGTGCATTCCACGAATACGTCGCCATGGGCGGGCTTGAAGTTGCGGACCCAGGTAAAAGGGCCGCCGCGGTTGCGGAAGGCGCTTCGGTAGGCGAAGAGGCTGCCCCGGCCGAGGATGGTGTCGCCGCCGCCGTCGATCTCGCACCCCTCCAGATAGATGGTCCCATTGGCCTGGAGCGCATCGCCGTCGCCGATGATATGGACCCCGTACAGGGCGATGCGTTCGCCGCAGAGGAAGAGCCCTTCGGCTTGGCCCATAAGGTCGGTGGCGAAGGTGATATCTTTCAGGATGAGGTCATTACAGTGGTCGAAAGCGACGGCCGCGCGCCGCTGCGGAAAGGTGCCGGCCCGCTCGTTGGTCTTGACCGTCATCGGATGCGGGTTGAACACTTCATTGTTTGCATAATGGACGCGGGTGACGTCGGCGCCGGAGCCGAGGATGGTCACATGGGCCTTGTTGCGCACGTACACGATTTCCTCGTAGTCGCCGGGCATCACTTTGATGACGACGGGATCCGGAGAAAAGTCCGGAATCAGGTCCAGGGCACCCTGCAACGTGCAAAAGTCCCCGGTTCCTGAAGCGTCGACAAGGAGGGTATCCGCGAGCGAAGGCGGCGCATCCTTTGTCGAAAAGGTCCATTTTCTTGGCGTCGACGGGAAAACACCTTCATCAACCGACACCCGATATTGATGCCCATACTCCAGCACATTGTTGTGCGGGTAGATGATGGCTGAGGTGCCGCGCACGAGCACCGGATGGAAATGGAACGCGTCCGTGAATCCGCCGATGATGGTGAGCTGGTAATCCGGCGGCGTGGGCTCGGCCGTTCCGGATGGCGTTCCGGGTACGGTGTTCCGGTTTGTCGGCACGAAACTGCGGCTGTAGTCATACGGGACCTGGGTGTAGTCGATGTCCGGCGCATAGGTCCGGCTTTCCGTCGGCCCCGCCGGTACGGACAGGTCCAAACTGTCCACGCACGCACCGTTGCCCACGTCATAGATCCGGATCCATCCGGAGGTGCCGATTGTAGGCACCTCGCTGAAAGTGAGGGTCAAGTGCGTGTCCACATGGACGCCTTTCGCCCCGTTCGCCGGGCAAAGAATAACCTTCTCTGTCGACGTACATGCCGCAATGCCTGCCATCGCGGCCATCATGACGGGAATCAAAATACGTTTCATCATCGGGAATGAATGATGGCGCCAGATGCTCCTGCCGCCTTTGCAAATGTACTAAAAATACCGCTAATTTCTTACCTTTGCAGTCCGATGGAAAGATTGCCTGCATACGATTGTCATTGCCACATTCTGCCCGGCCTCGATGATGGGGCGCAGACGATGGAGGACTCGTTGTTCCTGGCGGGGAAACTGGCGTCGTACGGGTTTGAGCGGGCGGTGTGTACGTCGCATAGCACGCGGCTGTATCGGAATACGCCATCCACTGTAATCCCTGCTTGCGAGCGTTTGCGGGAGGCACTCGACCTGGCTGGAATCCGGCTGGATCTCGTGCCGTCGCTCGAGTATCGGCTCCTGCCCGAAACCTGGCCGGAAATCCGCACGAAAGGCTGGCTCCTGCCTTGGGAGGGCAATCACATCCTCATCGAACTGCCCATCTCCAATCCGCGGCAGCTCGGCAGCATCGACCCGGCCGCCGAGATTCGGGCGCTCCTGGCCGACGGCTTCCAGCCCGTCCTGGCCCATCCGGAGCGCTATCTCTGGGCTACGTCGGACGATTACCACCGCTGGTACGACGCCGGCGCGGCCTTCCAGCGCAATCTCGCTTCGCTCGAGGGCTTCTACGGCCCTGCCCCCGCTGCCCGCGCACACCTCCTCCTTGACCTTGGCCTTTACTCCTTCCTCGGCACCGACACCCACAGCCGCAAGTACACCGACGCCTTCGATGCAATCCTGAAGTGAGGCGCCTCTGCCCGAACTGACATGTGTCAATCGCGACCAGTGTCCCTGAATCGGCACCATCTGGCGCATTTCTACCCCTTTACCGCTCCTGGTGTCCTGCTCCTGGCACCACCGGACTCACTGCGCCCTTTGAAGCGTAGGGATATGGACGGATAATTGACGCCAAACAGTTGCGAATCGGTCGGCAAATCCATATATTTGCAGCAAGGAGGCGTTCGCCTCGGGTATATGTGAGTTTTGAGTTCTGGAGCGTATGGATTACTGGCTTGCTACAACGGATCATCTGACAGACCGGATCTGGTTCAGGGATGATGAGGATTTTACGATGGGAATGAATCTAGTCGCCATCCTGGCGATAGCCATTCATGTGAATGTCCTGTCATTCATCTTGATGTCCAATCATGTCCATTTCGTGCTGTGCTGTCCCTACGGGAAGGCGATGCAATTCATGAACGAGTACAAGAGACGGTACTCGCAATATCTGAGCGGCAAATACGGAGGCAAGGAACAGTTGCGGAAGGTCCATGTCGACATCCGAGCGATCAGCGGTAATGACGAGTCTCTGGAATGGGCCATTGCTTATGTCCATATGAATCCCGTGGCTGCAGGAATCTGTCTGAGTGCTACCGGCTACCCGTGGGGAACCGGGAATACCTTTTTCAAGGCCAAAAGGGAGAAAGGGCGTTTGCTAGGGACGCTCTCCGAGCGGGCTCGCCGGCGCCTGCTTCACAGCAAAGTGGAACTGCCGCTCGACTTTCTTGTTGTCGAAGATGGTTACATCCTCCCGGAGTCTTACGTGAATAGAGACTTCGTGGAAAGTGTGTTCCGGACTCCCGCGCGGATGAATTATTTCCTGAACAATTCTTCCAAAGCGAAACGACGGCTCGAATCGGGCGAAAAGGGCAGTCCTGCATTCCGCGACCAAATCATCCTGTCTGCCATTCCAGACTTGTGCGGCAGCCTTTTCCACAAAGCTTCCGTGAACGAATTGACAAAAGACGAACAAACCGAACTACTCAAGCAGCTCCGTTTCCGTTTCTCGGCCAACGTGAACCAACTGGCGCGTGTGACCGGCCTCTCCTATGCAACAGTTACCGAACTTTTGAATCGACTTTGACCACTTTCCCGCGCTCGATGGTGCACCAGACGGGACACCGGACACGTTATTCTGGGGAATGTGCGTCTGGTAGTGTCGATTCAGGGACACCGGATGCAGAGCAGCCCCGCACAGTCCTGTGTTGGGCGCCCCGATTATGGCTTCTTCTCCGGAACCGGCTTGATGTATACGTCGCGCTGCGGGAAAGGAATCTCGATGCCGTGCTCGTGGAAGGCGTTGTAGATGGCTTCTCTGGCGCGGGCAGGGAAGGTGTAGTGGGTCTCGACCGTGGTGTAGAGGACGACGGACAGGATGATGGAGCTGTCGCCGAAGTTTTCGAAACGGATATCGATCGGGAAGGACGGGTCCACGATGTCGCGGCCTGCCTTGTCCTTGGTCATCAGCGGCGCGAGCGCTTCCAGGACGATCTGGCGGGCTTGGTCGAAATCGGTGCCGTAGCGCACGGAGACGAAGATCTTGACGAGCTCGTAGTTCCGGCCGGTATTCAGGTTGCGGAACTTCTTCGTGAACAGGTCGGTGTTGGTGAAGGCGATCAGCGAGCCGTCTTCGTCCTCGACCTGGGTCGTCTGGTAGCTCACGCGCTTGACGTTGCCGCGGACGCCGTCGCAGGAGATCTTGTCTCCGATGCGGATGCGGCCGGCCATGAGCTGGATGCCGTAGAAGAAATTGTTGATCAGGTCCTTCAAGGCGAAGCCGACGCCGGCGGCGAGACCGGTTACGATGTAGGTGATCGCCGTCATCGGCAGGCGCAGGATGGCGAAGGCGATAATCAGGTACAGCGCCCAGCCCAGCAGGGAGAAGATGGTGTTGGCGAGGCTCAGGTTCACGTCGGATTCCTTGAGGGGAAGGGGAGAATCGGCTTTCTCGTCCATCATGTTGCGCAGCTTGAACACGCGGAACATGGCCTTTGCCAGGTAGATCACGTACCGGAAGATGAAATACAGTCCGATGACCAGCAGGATGTTGGAGAGGGTGAAATTCTGCATGCCGTTGATCTGGACGAGCGGCCGCTTCATCAGGTCGGCCCCGGTCAGGGACAACTGATACGCGCGCGATGTGAGCAGGGCGCTCAGCGGGAAGGAATAGATGGCCATGAGCGGGACGACGACCATGCGGAGCAGGTCGTACAGCCAGGTGACCTCGATGAAGGCGTCCTTGTCATCCAGCGGAAGCCGCGGGTTTTCCTGGTGGTAGCGGGCTTTCCGGCGGATCACCCGGTTCTCATAGTACCGCATCATCAGGTAGTAGAGCGTGGTGATCGTGTGGAGGAGGGCCAGCAGGAAGGTCCAGAAGGTAATCAGGAGGACGCCGATCATGGAATAACCCGCGAGGGACAGGATGGCGGCGACGGCCATCACGACCACGGAGACCCACATGTAACGGAGGTCCGCCCGGCTCACCTGGGACCGGCAGCGGGTGTTCACGATGCTTTGCCAGATAATGAACAGCAGCAGGGTGAGCGGGAAGGCGAGCGGTACCACGCTGGCGGGCAGGAAGACAGCCCGCATCAGGATGCAGACAAATGCCAGCAGCAGGGTCGGGACATAGATGCGGAGGGAGGCCTGTGCCTGGTCGCCCCGGATCCGGATCAGCAGGGAAATGAGGATGGCGAGCGTAAGCCAGGCGTACTGGGTCAAGAGCTGGTAGGCCATCCGCCAGTAGGGATTGCTCCGGTCTGCCTTGATGAGCAGCATCCCCAGCACGAAGAGCAGCGTGCCCAGGATGGCCGTGAGGATGGGCCTGAACTGGATCCATTTCCCGTTCTTGATCCACCGGTAGGCGATGAAGCCGATGAGGATCGCCGCGAGGGCGGAGAGCAGCAGCATGACCATGGAGAGCATGGCATAGCTCAGGACATAGCGGCCGCTGAAGGTATGGGCAACGGCGCCATCTTCCACCTCCTCCGGAGGGGCATCCAGGGCATACCGCATCCGCAAGTCATCTTTCACGTATTGGATGAAACCCTTCCAGTCGGTAAGGATCTGGATGACGTTCACGTTGCCGCCGATGTAGCGGCTCTTCTGGGTGTCGGCGTAGTTGGTCTGGGCATAGGCATAGGCCTGCCGGAGCCGGGCCTCCGTCTCCGCGCAGACGACGCTGTCCCGCTGCGCGAGCGCAACGGACTCTCCGTACAGGACCGTCAGGGCACCGGTATAATGCAGGCAGCTGTCCAGAAGGGCGGCCATTTCGGGATCTGCCTCCTCCTTCGGGATCGCCGCGTTCGCAAGCGAGTCGGCTGCGAGGGAATCCGTGGACTGTCTCCGGGACATGCCCAGGAGCGTTTCGTTCAACAGTTCGTATCGACGGAGTCCCGAGCGGGCTGCGTTCCGGTACTGGTCAGACAGCAGGACCTGCTCGTGGAAGGCGGCAGAGACGCGCGAGACCTCTTCCAGGGCGAAGGCCATGTCGAAGGTGAATTCCGGCCGCTGGGTGTACAGCATGATGGTCACCTCGTCGGCGGATTTGAGCACCTGGGAGAACGCCTCCCGCTGTGCCCGATTGTTTACCAGCAGGGAGTCGGATTCCAGGGCGGAGGCATAAGACTGTTGCAGTTCCTGCAGCAGGAGGTGCAGGGTCGACCGGGAATCCTTCTCGGGGACCACGGAGCGGGCCGGTGTGGCCTGAAGCAGGAGTACGGCCAGGAGTACGGCGTATCGGAAAAGGGAGCGGAAACGCATAGGTCAGTCTTTAGAAGTCAAAGCCGATGGAAGCGTATATGGAGAATCCGTCAACGGCACAATACTGGGCGGCGACCCGCAGGGGACCGACGATCGACTGGCGGGCGTATTCCAAGCCGGCAGCCCAGATCTGATTGCCTTGGAACATGAATCTAAATTCGCTGTCCCGCATGAAGAGGCCGCCCCGGACCGTTACATAATTCTTACGCAGGAAACGGTATCTCAAATCCAGTTGCGGCACCATGGTGAACCGGGAGGAGGACCGGAATCCATGGGAGAAACCGAAGAACGGAATTTGGTGCTCGACGTACCGGTTCGCCATAAAACCGCCCACGACCACGGCGTGCCGGAAATTCATTTCTTCCGCGTCCGTCGAGTTGCAGCCGAAATAGAGGATGGGCTGGATCGTGAAGTCCTGTCCGATGGTAAAGGCAGCCTCGACGCTGCCCATCAGGCTGAAGTAGGGCTTGACGGGGTCTCTCCGCTTGAGGAAGTTGTTTGCCTCCTCATCGGGACCGGGGCCTTCGCTTGGGTCATCAGGGATAGCGTCGTCGGCACGGGTCGGGAAGTTGAAGCCCAGTCCCGCAGTTTCATCGTTTCCGCTGTCAGTACCGTCATCGATGTCGTCATCAGGATGATACTCGTAATCTGTCGGATAATCGATGCTCTTGGGCGGCTTCCGCCCGTAGAAGACATAGCGGCCGTCGGCGTATAACCGTATGCCCCGCGTGGGAAAATAGCCGTCGTCGAAGGTGTCGTACTTGAAGGTTCCGAAGGCGGAAAGCCAGAAGCTCCGCCAGTCCCAGCCCAGGTTGAGATCCGAATAGCCCAGTTTGTGCTCGTAGGGATTCATTTCGGCGGTCACGCCCACCCGGAGGGAGCCTTTCTTGAGCCGGGAGTCTTCCAGGTAACCGTCCACGGCGGCGTGGAAGAGTTGTTCATGGGTGTCGCCCGACCAGCCGACCGTCGCGTTCGTCAGGCCCAAGCGGCCGACGATGCCATAGGAAGGCAGTCCGATCCGGGACTTGGTGCCCCAGTCGGCGGTCAGGGACGGATTCGTGCCCAGCTTGAGGTCCGCCGACATCCGCATGCCGGTAAGGCGGCGGGTGCCGAGACCGTAGTGCAGGGCGACGGCCACCGTCTCGTCCGTGTCGGCCCGGAGTCCGATCGCGAGGTCGTTCGTCTGGCCCTTTTGGCAATTGAACACCAGGGTGTAGGGCTCCTCGTTTCCTTCCAGATGATAGGTGACGGACTCGAAAGCATTGGTGCCGTAGATGCTGTTCAGGAGACGTTCAATGATGGCCCGGTCATACATGCCGTCGGCCGGATAATCCTTGGGGTGGAGGATCCAGGCTTTCTCCCGTTCCTTGATGCCGCGGAACTGGACTTCGCCCACCCGGACCTTCTTTTGGGCAATGTTGAGGGCGGCCGCATGGTGGGCGATCTGGGGCTCCCGCTTCCCGGCCACGACCTTGGCGATGGACTCGAACAGTTCCTTCTGCTGAATCGCGTTCTGGTAGCCCTGGTCAATGATGTCGTCCACGGATGCGTCGTCGAAGGACAGCATCGTGTAACCTTTCAGATCATGGTGGACGCCGAGGTCCAGCATCTTGCGGGCGGGACCGTTCGCGGAGGAGGCCAGGAGGGTGATCGTCTGCAGGAGGAAGTCGACGGGGGAGTTGAGCTCGTTCAGTTCGCGGTGGATGGACATGTCCGAACCGATGATGATGTCCGCGCCCATCGCCTTGGCGATATCGACGGGATAGTTGTTCCGCATGCCGCCGTCCAGCAGGACTTCGCCGTCCTTGCGTACGGCCCGGAAGTAGAACGGGATGGCCATCGTGGAACGGAGGGCGTCGGTGATGTGGCCGGAGGTCCAGTACTTGGGAGCCATGGCGTAGAGGTCCGTCGCGACGCAGGCGTAGGGGATCGGAAGGTCGGCAAAGCTGATGCTGTCCTGATAGCCCACGGTCACGGAACTGAGCATGTTGCGTACGTTGAGGCCGTACAGGAAGCCGTCGGGCATGCCGAGACCCATGCGGGAGATGGACTCGTTGAGCATGTCGGCCGAGTTGTGGCCGGACTCCGCCGCCATCTTGTCGGCGATCCGTTCGTTCTTGAGGCGGTCCACCAGGTCCTCGTCATCGTAGTGGTGCGGGAGTCGGATGGAGTAGGTCTCGCGATATTTGCGGATTTTGTAGCCGATATACTCGGCAGGGACATCATCGGACATCATGATGGGCCACTCGATGGCACGCACCAGCGAATCCAACTGGTCATGCTTGTAACCCAGGGCATACAGGCCACCCACGAGGCCGCCCATGCTGGTCCCCGTGACGATGTCCACAGGGATGCCCAGTTCTTCCATATACTTAATAACGCCCAGGTGCGCGAGGCCGCGGGCGCCGCCGCCGGCCAGGACCAGGCCCACCGTAGGCCGGTACTGGCGGATGGAGTCCATGCGCGCGCGCACCTTCGCGAACGCGGCGGAATCCACCTCCGGGTGGGCACTTTCCAGGATCGGTTTGAAATCTTGCGCAATGACACCTCCTGCGAGCGCGCAGGCGGCAAACAGAGCGGCAATCAGCTTTTTCATCGTTTTGTCTGTGGTTTCAGTTGAATCAACAAATATAATAATAATTTCAGACTTGCCATTTTCCCCTGTCATTTCGACCGGGCGGAGCGCGTGGAGAAACCGGTTCGCAACTTTTTTGCATTTTTTTCAAAAAAAATTTGCAGATATGATTTTTGTTTGTACCTTTGCGGTGTACTAATAAACTAATACACACAAACGATATGATCGAAATCAACAATCTTGCGTTCAGTTACGGCCCCAAAGTGGTGCTGAAGAACATCTCGATGAAGGTGTCCGAAGGCAATATCTACGGACTCCTCGGTGAGAACGGGGTGGGGAAGACCACCCTGCTGACCCTCCTGTGCGGCCTCAAGAAGCCCCAGGCCGGTTCCATCCTCGTGGACGGTCGCAATCCTTTCGACCGCCAGCCTTCCCTCCTCGCCGACCAGTTCTATCTGCCGGACGAGGTCTCTCCCGTGCACGCCAAGGCGATTGACTTCGCCAAGGAACACGGCGTCTTCTGGCCGAACTTCGACCTGGACAAGTTCTACACCATCCTCGCGGAGCTGGAGGTCGAGGCGACGCAGCGCATGGACGCCATGTCCGCCGGCCAGCTCAAGAAGACCTGGATCGCCTTCGCCCTCGCGTGCAACACGAAATACTATTATCTGGATGAGCCCACGAACGGCCTGGACATCCCGTCCAAGGCGCAGTTCCGCAAGGCCGTGACCCGGTATACGGCCGAGGATTCCACCCTCATCATCTCCACGCACCAGGTGCGCGACCTGGAGAACATCATCGACCCGATCATCATCCTGGACAACCAGGCGGTGCTCGTGAACGCGTCGATGCAGGAAATCTCCGAGAAGCTGTACTTCGACTACGGCACCGAGATCCAGCCCGGCGCCCTGTACCTCGAGCAGACCCCCGGCGGCTGCATCCAGGTGTATCCCAACACCACAGGCGAGGAAAGCAAGGTCAACGTGGAGGCCTTCTTCAATACGGTCCATGCCCACAAGGACCTCCTGAAACCGATGTTCAACTCTGTAAAATAACAAGGCCATGAACGAAATCTTCGACTTCAACCGCTTCTGGACCTATTTCAAATACGACCTCAAGCAGATGTGGCGGAACCACTCCAAGGCCGCCATCATGATCGGCGGCGCCAGCGCCATCTTCTATGTCATCTGGGTGCTCGCGAGCCTGGTTTTCGTGCAGCACTGGACCTCCCCGGTCATCTATGCCCGGATGGGCGTGCTGTTCTTGGCCTTCGCCATCCTCGAACTGTACATGGTCCGTAGCTATGGCTATCTGACGGAGAAGAAGGCCGGATCGAACTGGCTCATGGTCCCGGCCTCCAAGGCGGAAAAGTTCGTGTCGATGCTGCTCATTGTGTGCATCGTGATCCCACTCCTGTTTTTCGTCGTGTACTTCCTCATCGACGGTTTCCTCTCTTTGGTGGATCCTACCTATGGTAAGGCCCTGTTCACTGGCTTCACGGGCGCTTACGGCAAATTGCTCGAGGCGCTTGCGGATATGGGTGCTGAATCTCCGATTGCCTTCACGCCCTCCAGCCTGATTTTCCCGACCATCGTCGGCTTCTTCTGCAACTTCCTTTACTTCCTCCTGTGCGGCATCTGCTTCAAAAAGAACAAGCTCGTGGGCGCGATCGCCATCCTGTTCGGCCTCTCCCTGGTGCTGTCCCTCCTGACCGGCCTCATCGTCCCGCACTTTGTCAACAATCTTAATTTCGAACCGGACGAGATGCAGGTCGCAACCTGGATGACCCGCATCGCGAATGCCTCGATCGTCCTCACCTGCCTGATCACCATCGGCCTCGGCTGGGGTGTCTGGCGCCGCATCAAAACCATTCAGCACTAATACACTATGAACTTCAATACCGAAAAACCCATTTATCTCCAGATCGTGGATGTGATTTCCGACCGCATCCTCTCGGGAGAGCTCAAGGGGGGAGACCGCATCCCTTCCGTGAGAGAGTACGGTGCCGACATCGGGGTGAACCCGAACACGATGATGCGCTCCTATGAGAAGCTCACCGCCGACGGCATCATCTACAACAAGCGCGGGATCGGGTATTTCGTCTCCGACGACGCCCGGGACACCGTGCTGGCCACCCAGCGCAAGGACTTCATCGAGAAGGAAGTCCCGGCCATCAAGCAGCGCATGACCCTTCTCGGCCTCGATTCATCGATCTTCAACGAATAATCAACATGAAAAATATCCTTTATTTAGCCACGGCTATGCTTCTGTTTTCTTCCTGCTTCCATGTGAATACCAACTGGAACGGAGGCAAGAACGCTATCAAGGGTGAGGGCTCTGTCATCACCAAGTCCTTCGACCTCAAGGACTTCGACCGGATTGTCGTCAACGGCCAGGCCGATGCGACCTTTACCCAGTCCGATACCTACGAGGTGACCCTCCGCGCCCAGGAGAACGTCTTCAGCTATGTCGACTACCGGGTGGAAGGCTCGACCCTCATCCTCGAACTGAAAGACAAGCGCACGGTCCGTTCGACGGACTTCGACGTGACCATCAAGGCTCCCGCGCTGAAGGGCATCGAGATCAACGGGGCTGCAGACTTCGATATCCCGGCCGGTCTCACGAGCGACGCCGACCTCAAGATCGAGGTCAATGGCGCCGGTGACCTTTCCTTCAAAGCCCTCCGCTGCTACGACCTTTCCGTCATGGTCAATGGCGCCGCTGACATGGACCTCGAGACCATCGACGTGCAGAAGCTCAAGGTTGAGGTGAACGGTGCCGGTGACGTGAACATCGATGGCAAAGCCGCCGAGGCGGACCTCTCCGTCAATGGTGCGGGCGACATCGACGCCATCGGCCTCAAGGTGGCAGGCAAGGTGACCAAGCACGCTGCCGGCATTGCCAAGATCAGTATGTAGACTAACTTCTTTGGTTAAACATAATCGTTTTCCCGGGCCGGGCTGTCGTGAGACATCCCGGCCCGTTTCTGCCACTCCGCCGGCGTCAGGCCCGTATAGGTGAGGAACTGGCGGGAGAAATTGGAGCGGTTGGAAAAGCCGCAGAGACGGGCGGCATCGGCCGGAGGCAGGAGCGGGTTGTCCGCGAGCATCCGTTTGGCGTCCTCCAGCCGCAGCCGGGTGCGCCAGGTACGGAAGTCCAGGCCGATGCGTTCGCGGAAATAGGCATATAGGGTGCCGGTGTCCGTGCCCAGTCGTTCGGCGGCTTCGCCGACGGTCCGCACCGGCTCCCGCCAGCCTTGCCGTGCCTGCCAGTCATCCAGGGATTTCTCCAGCCGCTCCATACGCCAGGAGGACGGCCGGAACGTTTGCGTCTTGTTTGTTTTCTTCCAGGAAAAGATGCGCCTGAGGCGCCCCACCAGAGTCTCCATACACCGTTCACCGCGGCCGGACCCGCGTAGGACAAAAATAGCAAAAACTTTTGATTATCGGCGAAATTTCCTATATTTGAGTCACTAAACCAAAACACTTTTCATTTATGAAGAAGTACTTTGCTGAATGCGTAGGCACGTTCGTGCTCACATTCCTGGGCTGCGGAACGGCGATGTTCCTCGGCTGCGGCACTCCTGCTGGCGTGGTGGGAACGGCCATTGCCTTCGGTCTCGCCGTCGTCGCCATGGCTTACACCATCGGTGAAATCAGCGGCTGCCACATCAACCCGGCCATCACCCTCGGTGTCGCCCTTTCCGGCCGCATGAGCTGGAAGGATGCCGTGGGCTACTGGGTGGGCCAGGTCATCGGCGGTATCCTCGCCGGTGCGGTCCTCCTGCTGCTCACGAAAGTGGTTGCGGCGCCCGACCTGACCGGCGGCCTCGGTTCCAATGGCGTGGCGAACGCCGGCGGCGTGGGCGGCGCGTTCCTCGTGGAGGTGATCGCCACCTTCCTGTTCGTCCTCGTGGTCCTCGGCACGACCGACGCCAAGTACGGCGCCGGCAAGCCGGCCGGTCTCGCGATCGGTCTCTCCCTGATCCTCATCCACCTCATGTGCATCAACCTCACCGGCACTTCCGTGAACCCGGCCCGTTCCATCGGCCCGGCCCTCTTCGCCGGCGGCGACGCGCTGAAGGATGTGTGGGTGTTCATCTGCGCCCCGCTCGTGGGTGGCGCCCTGAGCGCCTGCGTTTGGAAGGCGATGGTCCCGAAGGAGAAGTAAGCCCCTTTCTTCAATGGTTTAAAGGTCAGGCCCCGGGCCTGGCCTTTTTTGTTTTCCCGGAAATGGCTATCTTTGCATGATAAAGCCAAATCGACTATGTTTGAGAATCTGAGCGAGAGACTGGAGCGGTCTTTCAAGATATTGAAGGGTGAAGGGAAGATCACCGAAATCAACGTGGCGGAGACCGTCAAGGACATCCGCAAGGCCCTGCTGGACGCGGACGTGAGCTACAAGGTGGCGAAGGACTTCTGCAACCGCGTGAAGGACAAGGCCATCGGTGCGAACGTGCTCACGGCGGTGAAGCCGCAGCAGATGATGATCAAGATCATGCACGACGAGCTCGCGGAATTCATGGGCTCGGAGGCGCAGGATATCAATGTGAAGGGGAATCCCGGCATCGTGCTGGTCGCGGGTCTGAACGGTTCCGGTAAGACGACGTTCTCCGGCAAGCTGGCGTTGCATATCAAGTCCAAGCGTGGCATGAAAGTGCTCCTCGCGGCGTGTGACACGTTCCGTCCCGCCGCTATCGAGCAGTTGAAAGTGCTGGGCGAGGGCATCGGCGTGCCGGTGTACACCGAGGACGGCGAGAAGGATCCGATCAAGATCGCCCAGAATGCCATCCGGAAGGCGAAGTCCGAAGGTTACAGCGTGGTGATTGTCGATACCGCCGGCCGCCTGGCCGTGGACCAGCAGTTGATGGACGAAATCTCCGCCCTGCATCAGGCCATCCACCCCACGGAGACGCTGTTCGTCGTGGACGCCATGACCGGTCAGGATGCGGTGGAGACGGCGAAGGCCTTCAACGACCGTCTCGACTTCGACGGTGTCGTCCTCACCAAGATGGACGGTGACACCCGCGGTGGTGCGGCCCTGTCCATCAAGGCCGTCGTGGGCAAGCCCATCAAGTTCGTCTCCGCCGGCGAGAAGATGGAGGCACTGGACGTATTCCATCCCGCCCGTATCGCAGACCGAATCCTGGGCATGGGCGATGTCGTTTCCCTCGTGGAGAAGGCGCAGGAGCAGTTCGATGAAAAGCAGGCCCGTGAACTGCGGAAGAAGATGGCCCGGGACCAGTACACCCTCTGGGACTTCTACCAGCAGATCCAGCAGATCAAGAAGATGGGCAACATCAAGGACCTGGCGGGGATGATTCCCGGCATGGGCAAGGCCCTCAAGGACGTGGATATCGACAATGACAAGGCCTTCAAGGCCACCGAGGCCATCATCCTGTCCATGACGCAGAAGGAACGCGAGCATCCCGAAATCCTGAACGGTTCCCGCCGCAAGCGCATCGCCGACGGTTCCGGCACCTCCCTCCCGGAGGTGAACCGCCTCCTGAAGCAGTTCGAGGGCACCCGGAAGGTCATGAAGGGTGCGATGACGGGGAACTTGATGCAGCGGATGGGCGCCATGGGCGGCATGCGGAGACACTAAAACGCTCGAGATATGAAAAAGTACATCCTACCCATTCTGGTCGCGGTGCTGGCGGTTTCCGCCTGCGGCATTCTGAGTACCGAGACGCATGAGGAACGCGTTGCCCGGGAAGCCCGGGAAGCGAAGATGGTCCGCCAGGCCGTCGAGACGGGCAACTTTACCATCGACATTGACCGGATGTATCCCCTCCGGGGCACCTCCAAGATGGTGAACAATTACTCGATTACGGTGAAGGATGACGTCCTCATCTCCCATCTCCCGTTCATCGGCCAGGCCTGGCGCGTGCCTTACGGCGGCGGTCATGCCCTGAACTTTGATGCGCCGGTCGCCAATTATACCGCGATCGAGAACGGAAGGGACGGCTACGAGATCCGGATCTACGTCAAGACCGACGAGGATGAGCATCTCTACCGCCTGACGCTCTTTGACAACGGCCGGGCTTCCCTGGACGTCCAGTCCGGGAACCGCGACCGCATTTCGTACAGCGGTCAGATGGTCTTCAAGGAGGAGAATTAGCGCGGCAGCCCGGTGTTCGGGCGGTGCTGTGCGGCTCGCCACTCCTTCATCCTGGCCTCATACAGGTCCCATTCCCGGACGGGAAGGGCCCATTCCACGAAGCGGTCGCAAAGATAGGCGGCCGCTTGTTTTGTGGGATGGACCATGTCCTCCGCCCACCAGCGGTAGTCGCGGAGTTCGTCCATCATGATTTCGTAGGCAGGGAAGTAGGGGAGGCCTTCCGTAGCGAGGAGCAACGTGCTCTTGGAGAGTTGGTTGCCATGGGCGCCGTCGGCAAGGTGGCGGATCGGGCTTACGGTGAAAATGAACTGTTTGCCGGGATGGCGGTCCACAAGTCCCCGGAGGAGGGCCGTGCTCTGCGCCACCGTCAGCCGATAGCGCGTGAACTCCGTCCCCGGTCGCTTGAGGCAGTTCGCGACCGTCTCGCCGGTCGCATCGAACCGGAAAGCCCAGGCCGTGCCGAGGGTGACGATGACGCGGTTGCAATCCTTCCAGAACGCGGCCGCCTCTTCGAGGACGGCATTCGCATTCTCCAGAAACGCCTCCGGCGTCTCCCGCGCGAACGACGTGTGATGCCAGAATGAGCAGTACCGCCCGGCTCCTGCCCCCATCTCTACAACCTCATCTGCCGTGAAAGGGACCCCGGCTGTGAGCCGTGCGACCGCATTGCCGATGGAAACGGGATTGTACAGCGTCCCGAACGGGTTGCACAGCACATCGAATCCCGCCGCGGCCAGCCTTTCGCCGATTTCATCGGCAAAACAACTGCCCAGCACGGCGATCCGGTCATGGTAGGAGATGGACACCGGCGCCGGGTCCAGCGTGACAGGGGTCTGGAGTTTCATGAAAACAAAAATACATAATTTTTACGTATCTTTGTCCGTTAAACCGATGATTATGACACTCCGCAATTACTTCTTCGCCGCTTGTGCGCTGGTTGCGCTTTCCTGCGGCCGTACCCTCAAGGATGGCGATTATACGCTGACGGTGCTTTCCACCAATGACGTACATGGCGCATGGTTCGATTCGTCGTATGTGGACGGGCGGACGAAACCGTCACTGTTGGCGGTTAAGTACTATGTGGACAGCGTCCGGACGGCGAATGGGGCGGAGAATGTCCTCCTCCTCGATGCGGGCGACTGCCTGCAGGGCGACAATGCCCCGTATTATTTCAACTATGTCGATACGGAGACGCCCCACCTGTTCCCGCGCCTAATGGAGTATATGGGCTATGACGCGGTGATCGTGGGTAATCACGACATCGAGACGGGCCATCCGGTGTATGACCGCGTGGCGGCGGACCTCAAGAAGAACGGCGTGGATTTCCTGGCGGCGAACGCCATCCGGAACGACAATGGAAAGCCGTATTTCACACCCTACAAGATCGTCAAGCGGGCGGGTCTGAAGGTGGCCATCCTGGGCTATACGAATGCAAACATGAAAGCCTGGCTGACGGAGGAACTCTGGAGCGGGATGCATTTTGAGCCCATCGTGAACCAGGTCCAGGCCGATGTGGACGCCATCCGGGCGAAAGAGAAACCGGACGTGATGATTGTGGCCATGCACTCGGGCACGGGCGCTGGCGACGGCAGCCAGCTGGAGTCCGAGGGCCTGGACGTGTTCCAGATGGTCCAGGGTGTGGACTTCGTCCTGGCGAGCCACGACCATCGGCCGTATGTGGATGACGATGAGGACAACGCCTTCCTCAATTCCGGCAGCCATGCACGCAATGTCGCCGAAGGCACGCTTCACCTGACGGTCAAGGGCCACAAGGTCGTCGACCGTTCTTATGAATCCAAGACCATCCCGGTACGGGCCGACAAGGCCGATGCCGCCATGCGGGCGCATTTCCAGCAGGACTATGAGGCTGTCAAGGCTTTCACCCTGCGGGAAGTGGGTGTCCTGAACACGGACCTCTGGACCCGCGATGCATTCCGGGGCATGTGTGACTACCTGAACCTGGTCCATACGCTCAGCATCGGCTGCAAGCCGGCGGAAATCTCCTTCGCGGCACCGCTCACCTTCAACGGCCACGTCGAGTCCGGCATCGTCCGCTACAACAACCTGTTTACCATCTATCCGTTTGAAAACCAGCTCTTTGTGGTGAAGATGACGGGCGAGGAAATCCGGAACTACCTGGAGCATTCCTACGACAAGTGGATCAATACCATCGCAAAGCCGGACGACACCCTCCTCAAGATCCAGGCCCAGGACGATCCCCGCACCCAGCAGAGCCGCTGGTCCTTCGTGAACCGTTCATACAACTTCGACTCCGCGGCCGGCATCAACTATACGGTAGACGTGACGAAGCCCTTCGGCGAGCGCGTCGCCATCGCCTCGATGGCCGACGGTACCGCTTTCGACCTCCAGAAAGAGTACAACGTCGCGATGACCTCCTACCGTGCTTCCGGCGGCGGAAACCTGATGAAGGAAACCGGCATTGACACGGACAACATCGACGAGCGCGTGGTCGGCCGCTATCCGGAGATCCGCAACATCCTGTACGATTACCTGATGGAGAACGGGGCCATCGATCCGGAAGTTATCGGGAATCCCGCCGTGATCGGCCACTGGGAGTTCGTCCCGGAGAAACTCGTGAAGCCGGCGATGGACCGGGATATGGACCGCCTGTTCAAACGATGAACCTCCGCCGTCTGTTTCTCCTGGGGGGCATCCTGAGCCTGGCCCTTTCCTGCACCCGAGGCGTCGAGCCCGGCCTGTATACCGTGCAGGACGGGTTTGTGCGCGTATATGTCGATTCTTTGGGCAATACGAAAGCCCTCATGTATCGCGACACGAGCGGGATTTGGGCCGATACGCTCAGCATCGACCTGAAGGTGGAGAAACCGGTACTAAAGCCTTATGAAGCCCCGGAATTCCGGCTTTTCCCAGCGCGGGAACTGTACCGGGAGCCCATGTACAAGGTGAGGGAGACGCAGGATGTCATCTATGGCCGCGTCCTCCGGAACGGCGGGGAGGAGGAAGGGGACCGGATGGATTTGACCATGGACCTGTACCTTCCCGAAGACGGCGGTCAGGTTGCGCGTCCGTTGCTCGTGACCTTCCCTGGGGACGCTTTCCGGGATGGTGACAAACGCGATACGACGCTGGTCGAATGGTGCCGGTATTTCGCATCCCTCGGCTATGTGGCCGCTTCCGTTGATTATCGGCAGGGATACCGCCGGAATGTGCAGTCGACGGATGATGCGATGTTCAGGGCCCTCAAGGACGCCAATGCGGCCGTCCGCTTCCTCTTGAAGCGGGATTCCCTGCTCATCCATTCCGAACGCATCTTCGCGGCCGGGGCCGATGCCGGTGGCATCATGGCCTTGAACCTGGCCTACATGCGCGAGGAAAATATGCCGGAAATCATTCTGGAGGAAGAAGATACAACCATCGTTACCCATCAGGCCCTGCTTCGGGGTTTCGATGTCCGGGCCGTGGCGAACCTCTGGGGTGCCGTCCCGGATACTGCCATCCTGCACAATGCGAAGATCCCCGTCATCTCCTTCCAGAGCCGGGAGGATCCGGTCATCCCATTCGGCGCGGGTTATCCCTTCGACGACGGTGGCTACGAGGAGGAGAAACCGGACGAGCCGCAGGATATGTTCGACTGGCTGCGGTCGGTGTACGAAAGCATCGTCTCCGCCCTGGTCCCGGAGGACCGTCACGCCTTCCGGGAGATGTACGGTGCCGGCGTCATCCACCGGGTCCTGAAACGCTGCGGCGTCTCCTCGGAACTCAATGCTTTCCAGGGTGCGCGACACAACCTCTTCATCGGCGAAGACGGCCTGGTCGACTATCCCGTCTATGACGAAATCAAGGACCGCACCGCCGCTTTCTTCGCCTCCCGCATGGTCGTCGCCCCCGTCTCCCTCCGCCAGGACCCTGAGGACCCGCAGCTCTTCGTCATCGACAATACCGAGGTCGAAACCTGCCTCTGGGACGTCCAGGGAGGTGTTGTCCTGGGCAAAGGCGATGATGCGCTCCGCGTCCTCTTCTTCCCCGATGCCCCGGAGCACAAAGTCTCCGTCAGCGGGGTGTATATCTCAGGTTTGACTTTCTACGAGACGGTGGCGCTTTAGAAGATATCTGAATCTTCATTTGTCGGAGGGTCCCTGCGGATACTCTTGTCTTGAACGATTTCCTTTTCATGGGGAACACGCTCATCATTGGAGTTGTCGGTATGGGTGACAATGGACAGATCCGCCATTTTTATCTTGCGCGAGCGCTTGACGGCTCGCAGGATGAAGAACAGCAACAGCAGGAAAACCAGCAGGAACGGAAGCGACCACATGACCCATAACCAGAATGGAAATCCTTTCTTATAGTCCAGTTGCCATTCCCCGACGGCCTCCGGATCATTCCCTTGGAGTTTGATCCCGTCAACGAAGTTCAACTTTGTGGGGACGGAAATGACAGAACCCGAGAAAGAGGTGGAAGGAATTCCAGGAATGACGGTGACCGTGAAACTGACTGTGTCCCGCGGACCAGCCTTTGCGGAGAAGGAAGCATCACCCAGGTCATTCCTGACGCGGATATGGTCGGCAAACGGGTTCAATGTATCGGACAGATGGAACTGGACGCTGGAACCGGAGCGGATGGCCTCTTCATTCCATGAAAGGATCATCCGGGTCGTGGCGGAGGCGGTATCCGGTATGGCCCAGGAGAGGATTTTCCAGTCCAGGGTTTTCTCATAGATCCGCCTGGTCCACCGGAAGAATCCTTGGAACGGCTCTTTGTACGTCAATAATCCCAAGTCCAGGCTATCCAGAGGCTGGCCGCTGTCCCCGATTGCAACGGATACTTTCCGGGGCCCTTGGTTCAGAATCTGGAAATCAATCTTCTCCGGCGTGAAGAAGATGAAAGGATTGGCTTTCGTGTCATAGACGAATGACAAAGCCAAAGTAGTGTCAAACGGCATTTCAAGCCGGGGGAGCTTTTCGGCAATCTCGAAGGAATAGGAATCACCCTTCGGGGATTTCTTGATATTCTTGATGCTGTAATAGTCGTTCTCCTGAAGGGAAAACAACAGTTTCAACTGGCTCAGGTCCGCTTTCTTGTTGTTGGTGGTAAAGGCGATGGTGGCCGAATTGTTGTTGAAGACATTGACCTTTTGCCGGATGGGGGTTTTGATGAGGGAAGCATTGATGTTCATGTTCTCGATAACCCACATGTTCGCGGTGGAACTGGCAATTTCTTTGATTTGCTCGTGCCGGGCATTCTTCGTAAGCATCACGTAGAATGAATAATACAAGTACTTCCCTCCGGAGAGTCCCTCCCAGGCGCGCAAGCGGTCCAGCAACTGGTCCATGGTTCCACCCACGTTATGACGGCCGTCAGTCAGAAGGAACATGTAGTTGATTTTCTTTCTATCCAGTTGGGTAATCCCGTATTCCCAAGCGGCTATGATATTGGTGTCTCCAGGCAGTACCCTGAGCGCATTGATCCTTGACAGGATGGATTCCCTTTCACGGATTGTCCCTGCAATCGCCTGTTGTTCATGGGGTTTATTGGTGAATGGGATAATCAGAATCTCAGTGTCCTGATCCTCGATACTGCTGATTGCATCGATGAGATTGTTCTTGACCTTGGACAGGATATTGGGAGTAGGTGTTTGTCCTTTTCCTTCCATGGAGGCGGTCATATCAACCAGATAAACTCTTTTTTCTGTCTTGGCCTCCTGGGCATACAGGCGGAAGGATACGGATACCAACAAAACAAGCAGAAGGACAGGCAGGTGGAAGCGGTAGAACATACGATTCGCGGTTTGGTCTGACAAATATACTGTTTTTCACCCTGATTTCAGCGATTCTTCAGTTTTTCCGCCTATTTGTTTTCATCAAGATCGTCTTCGATTCACCGGGCCCAGACAGGAAACGTGAGTTTGGGAATCAAGGCATTGATCTGCGCCTGCCGCTTCCGTAGATAGGCTGTCTGGTGGTCGGGAGCCCTTTCCAAGGGCGCAGGGAGACTGGCTGCGATAATACAGGCCTGCTTCCTGTCGATGCCCTTTGCTTTCTTGCCGTAGTAATGATTCGCGGCTGCCTCCATCCCATAGAGACCGGGTCCGGTCTCAACGACATTCAGGTACACTTCCATGATACGCCGTTTTCCCCATATCCGCTCTATGAGGAAGGTCCACCAGGCTTCAGAAGCTTTCCTGATCCAGGTCCGGTTCCCAAAGGTGAAGACATTTTTGGCTACCTGCTGGGAGATGGTGCTGCATCCCCGGATTCTCTTTCCTTTCTCCTTATGTTCTGTCCACATTATTTCCAGTTCATCCCTGTCGAAACCCCGATGCTCGGCGAAGCGGTTATCTTCGGAGGCAATTACCGCCTGGATAAGATCTGGAGCGATTTTCTCCAGGGGTACCCATACTTGTTCCGTATGGTAGTTCTCTACCTTCCTGAATTGGAAGGAACGCTTCAGCATTACCGGAGTATATCGGACAGGAACCCATTTGAGCAGCAGGACGAGCAACAGGCTCACTAGGACCGTCCAGAAAGGAATTCTGAAGAATAACCAGTATGTTATCTGTTTGTTCGTGGGATGCATAGTCATGGCTGTTTCCGGTTCGTGTTCAGGATCAATTCCTGAGCTTCAGTTGAAAGATAGGGAGAAATCGCATTCGCTGGATACTTGACTATTTCAAAGATTCCCGGAGCATAGACATATTGGATGGCGACAGAATCCGCCAATATTCCGACATTTCCTTCATCCTCAGAGAAGATAATATGTTTCCGGTAGCGATCGAGGATAGTCTCACATACGTTGTCATTCCAGTATTCGGGATGATCCTGGTAGAAACGATACAGGTTCAACTCACTGATGATCTCGGACAGTCGGTGGCCGTCACCGATGAGAAAAGTGATCCATTCTGTATCTGTTTCCACACCTTCTCCCAAAAAGATGTGTTCGACTACGTAAGTCACATAGGTGTCTGTCTGCGTGGCCAGTTTCACATCCAGGCAGTCGGATAGGAATTCGTGCATACCCGAACTGTCCTCTTCAAAATAGGGGGAATACAGGTCCCGATAATGGTCGGCCAACCGGGCACGATCCTTTGAATGGACCAGCTCGTAAGGGAGGTGACGGTCCGACCCGTTGTCAAAAAAAGCGTATAGTGTTTCATTCAGGAAAACTGTGATGCTATCCATCAGTTCTCCCGGTCCCTCGACAGGGACGTCCAAAGTGATGCTTAATGGGAATACTTCACCTGTAAGATGGGTAAAATGCTTCAGGAAGCATACCTGTGTCTCGGTCATAAAGCGTCGGTTTCCTTTGTACGGGGGAGATTGGCCCCTTGCGCTTTGCGCCAGCCACAATGCGCAGAGAATGAAGGCGCTGTATCCCACTTTTCGCTTTGTCATGATCGAGTTCAACGATAACGTTTACCGCATGACCTCTCCTTTTGCATTGAGAATCACCTCTGACCAACCGTCGAGGAGGATGGCGCGGAACATGTTGCCATTGACAGCGCGGATGGAGCTGTACAGCGGGTCGGTGAGGCGGTGGCAGTTGCCATCCATCAGGCCGCAACGTCCGCCGACGCAGTAGGAGAAGAGGCCGGTCTTGATGCGCTTGTCGACATACTCGATTTCTCCCTCCCGGTTCTCGAAGCGCTCGTCCTCCTCATAAGTGAGTTCGTACACGGAGTCCAGGACGAAGGAGTTCAGCACCTTTCCCTCATAGTCCAGCTGCATGCTGACGCCGGATTTGCTCACGATGGCGTATTCGCTGAAGGCGTTGACGGTGTCATAGTCGGGTTTGATGAGCCATTTACCGGTCTTGTCGATGACACCGCATTTGCCGTCGGCGTTGGCGACGACGCAGTGTCCGTCGTCAAAGACGAACTCGGTGAGCGGGTTGCCATGGTAAGGAAACAGGAAGTCGATGACGACATTCCCCTTGTGGTCGATGAAGCCGATGTTCCCGTTCCGCTGGACGGCGGCCAGTCCTTCCGAGAAGATCCAGGCGCGGCGGTATTTGGCCGGGATGGCGATCTCGCCCGTGTACATGTTATAGTAACCGCGTTTGCCGTCGGAACAGAATACGGAGAGGGAATCGTTCCGGGAACGCTGGGTCCAGTCGATGGTGATGTCCGTGATGGTCATCGCGCCGGTCGCTTCGTTCTTGATCATGACCTTTCCGTCCTCGCTGCGGTAGGGAACAAGGTCGTCGTTGAGGATCATTTCATCGTAATAGAGGTCTTCGGCGATCTCAGGCTTGCTACAGGAGGTGCAGGCGGAAATGAGAGAGGAGAGGATGGCGGTCCCGATGACCGCCCATGCGGCGATGGCGCAGATGCAACTGGTGGTTTTCATTTCAAGATGGTTTTGAGGTAGTTTTCTGGTGCAAAAATCTGCATTTCAGGCGGGTTTAGCAAGCTTTTTTCCGGCTGATGTACGAGGTCGAAACGGGCTGTACGGGCCCCGCTGGACGCGGCCGTTTCATACACTATTCGTGGATTTCATACACCGGCCGGAAAAAGGGTTGCGAGCGTTTTCCGAAAACGCTATCTTTGCATATTACCACATTGAAAATGGAATCGTTGATCATATCGAGAGGAACGGAGATGCTATGCGTGCCGGTGGACCGCCTGGTCTATATCTCGTCCGACGGGAACTATTCTACGGTCGTGACGCAGGACAACCGGGAGCAGACCGTTTCCTATCAGCTGGGACAGATTGAGGATATCATCGACGAACAGCTCGGTGATGCCGGCTCCCGGTTCACCCGCCTGGGCAGAGGCCTGATCGTCAACGTCGATTTCGTGTATTTCGTGGACGTTTCCAAGCAGCGGCTGGTGCTGTCAGACTGCCTGAACTGCCGGCATGAACTGACTGCGTCCCGGGAAGTCCTGATTAAACTGAAAGCTTACAAGGAGGCATTGAGAAGTTATGGAAAGAAATAAAGAATGGCCAGATGATGAGTTCAGGGTCCTGGGGACCGGAAACCCGGTCGGGACGGAAGGAACGGACGATTCCCGTCGCGGGCGGCAGATAGCCTGGGCATCCCTGGCCATTGTTGCCCTACTAGGCATCTGCATGTTTATTTTCTGGCCCAAAGGGGCTCCCCAAGAGGAGGAGGTGGAGGGTTTCTTTGAGTCTTCTAGCGAGGCCGAAGCAATCCAAGCTTTGGGAACGGAAGCCTCTTTGTTGGCTTATACTGAAAGACTTGATACATTGGTGAATGACCATCCGATGAGCCTGTTCATTCCCCACCACGCGACGCCGCGGCTGGTTGTGGGTCATCCGAATGAAAAAGACCGTCAGGCTATCCTTGCCGTTCAAGCGGCGGATATCCGTTCTGACAATTGGGAGATTCTTGGAGAGTTCATCCTTGCAGGGAAACAGTTGTCCGAAGGTACTTCCAAAAAGGGCTTTTGTGCGATTATCGATGGAGAATTGTCATTGGGAGTGGGTGAGACTACGCCCTTGTATTCCGAAGCGATTGATAAGGGTGGGTATTTCTTCCGGCAATACGCGTTGGTAGATGGGGGCCGACCCGTAGAGAACAATTTAAAGAACAAAACATTGAGAAAGGCATTGTGTGAACGTGGAGGACAGGTTTTCGTGGCCGTGTCGCGGGATGGCGTTGCCATAAACGATTTCGCACAGATGCTTGCAGACCTGGACGTGAACTTCGCTCTTTACCTGATTGGCGGAAAGGGGGCCTTCGGCTGGGCTTTCAATGCCGACGGGGAACGCGAACAGTTCGGCAACGAGGACATGCGTCCGGAGTACAGGAATGAGAGTTATATTCTGTGGGAATAAGTGTATGTGAGGTGAAAAAGGTCAGTTGAGTTGGAATACAACCGGGAAGGTATAGACCACCCTTACTGCGCGATCGTTCTGCATGCCTGGTTTCCACTTCGGGGAGCTGGAGACTACTCGGACGGCTTCCTTGTTCAATGATTCATCAGCACCGTGGACGACTTTTACATCGGACACGCTCCCATCGGTATCGACAAGGAACTCCAGAACAACGCGCCCCTGGACTCCGTTCTCCTTCGCATCTTCAGGATAGACGAGCTTGGCGTTGACCCATTTAGAGAACTCGTTCGCGTCACCTCCATTGAACGTTGGTTTTTTTTCAACTAATTGGTAGGAGATTGCTTCCTCTTTGACTGATTCATTTCTGGCCTTTGCTTTCCTATCATCTTTCGTTACGTTATCTGCTTTATCGATTTCGGGCTTGAAGTCACCTTCAGAGTTTTGCTTTGAGGGTACTTTAGACGATAGTCTATGATCCATGACAGGACGAATATTAGATAAATAAAAACGCGTGGAAACGTATAACTTATGCTCTTCTGGTCTAACTTCAACTATATGACTTTTGGAATGGATGAAGGAAAAAACATAGGCATCCAAACTCGATGATGAGGATAGTGTAGAAGACCAGTAGGAACCTAGATTTCGTTCCCATCCTGCCTTCGAATTAAGTGCCGGAAAAAAAACACTGTTACCGTTGATTCTGCTTGTCGCCTTGCAACCCCGAATACCGTCTAATTTTCCCCATTTAAAAGTACAGTTCTCCAATAGCTCATCGATATCTTCGGCGGTAGGCATTCTCCATTCGCCTCCCCATCTTACATGGGCCACATCATCATCGTAATCCAATTGTATCTTGTTGTCAACGAAACCGAGATCGCTATCACTATTGTACTTGTTTAATCTTACGTTCTCATATGAATCACCTTCCGTGCGGAAACGGTATGACGCCCATGAGGATTTGTCTCTTCTCGAAATCTCTCCCCATGCATATTTCTCCCCCATATCATTTGGGGACATCGACCCTACATTGCAGGTAGCCCATTTCAATCCTGAAGGCAGACCCAAATCCACCCAACCATGCCCTTCAATCACTCCGGTAGCTTTTGAAACGACAACTCTGTCATTCAGGTAACAAATAAAAGGGATGGCAATTGCCAACAGGCAAAAAGGCATGGCCCAAAGCCATTTTCGGGAATACTTTTTTGTGCTTTTGACAGAGTTGGAGGGAGTGGTAACAGAAGCGTGGGTTTGGACCGAATGCTTGATCAGTTTTTCCACCATTCCTTGTGAGATGTAACACGCTTGTCCTTTTTCTTCAGCAAGTTTAACCAGCAAATTGCCAGAGGCGGTCTTCAGACTGTTCAGAATCTCAATGAATGTCGTTACATCGGATTCAAGTTTGTCGTAATCTATTCCTTCATTCTCGCTGTATTTTTGCAAATACTTTTTTTGCGTGTCGAATGGTTTACCCTCAATGACGATTTCCTCTACCATTGAATCGATAAAGCGTTGCAACTTCTCCGAAATTTCATTAGGCTGATTATTAGTCAATAATGATTTGTCTTTCATGGTTAATGGGATTGTCAAGTGGTTTCAAAACTCGCATATGCAAGTTTGCCAAAGATACTGTTTTTCAATGATTAAAACATCACAAAATCGCATTTCGTGCGATTTCTCTTGCATAGATAGCGTCCACCGATATAAGAAGAAAGAGGAGTGATTGTCGTTTATTGAAAAACACTGGAAGAGATTGGTTCAATTACAAATAAATCCTTATATTTGTCCCTTAAGTAGATACTTTTAACCCATCATTATGGACACTGAAATAATCAAGGGCTTTCTGGAGTCAGAGTATGGCAAAGTTATCTCGTCACTGAGGGACGACAAAATCTGGGCTGCTGCCAAGATGGACGAAGTAATCCTGAAGCAGGCGGGGAGCAATATGGAAAGAAACCTCCAATTGCAGAAGAATCAGCAGATCGATGTGGTCGAGCAGGTCTCTAAAAGAAAGGTTTCTGCCCTTAAGGACCTTATCTTTGAGTTAATGAAGAATAATGGAGCCGTTGGGTCACAGGATAGTCTCAGGAAGATACTTGATGCGCTCAATGAACTGGTTGACAGGTATCAATCAGACGAAAGGACATCCATTGACCGTATTACAGACCAATACACCCAGCGAGCAGCGGAAGAAGGGGAAAAACTGAAAGCAAAGTCAGAAGACGTTTTCCGGAAACGGAAAGAGGGACTGACCCGAATGGTCGACAAGGGATTAAAAGCGTTTGACCAGTTTGAGGACTACTATGAAACAGCTTCTTTTAATTCTCCGATTTGGAACAAACTGGAGTACAAATCTGCTTTTCCTGCATTGAACTATATCCGGCTCGGCAGTGTCGAACAGCGGCTTGACCTGTTTGGTAGTCCGGACTCTTTCCAGTTCAGTACGCCAGAGATTGTTCCATTCTTCCTTAGGAATTCATTGACTGTCGTCTACAAGAAAAACCAGCGGGATAAGCTCAAAGGTGTTGTGGACCAGTTATTTGTGCGGAGTTTGATGTCGGCAGAAGCGGGGAATATCCTCTTCTATTTTATTGACGCGGTGGGAAATGGGTCCATGTTTTTGGATTACCTCCATTTTGACGACTCTACCAAAGATGTATATAATAAGCAGATTTTTAATACATTGACAGAGGTTGACCGCCTTCTGGCAGGTTTACAGTTAATCTGTACCGATATCGACCAAAATGTCCGGAAGAACCGCTCCCTTGAAGAATACAATCGGACCGAGAAAGTCCCGGTTCCGTATCGAATTGTAATCATGGATTCCTTCCCCCGGGGAATTTCAGCTGGTAGTTTGGCTACGATTGCACGGTTGGTGGAGTTTGAGAGGGAGGCTGGTGTCCATTTCGTTTTCCTAGTGGAGAAGGATGATGTTTCCAAAATGGGACCGATTCTTCCGTTGACGGAACAATACGAGTTGAATGAGCACCTTGTTCCAGATGAGCGTCTTGAGTCGGTTAAGAACAACGTCATCCAGATGACCAACCGTAGTTTCAATGCTTCCAAGTCGGTCAAATTCCATGAGTATTATGATGAGAACGTCCCGTGGTGGAAAGGTAATTGCGCTAATTTCACGGAAACACCGCTTGGCATGGTCAAAGCAAGCAATTACGACCTTACTTTTGACGAGGAAGCCAAAAAGGGGCTTCCTACCGCCCATACGGTGATAGCTGGACAGACCGGTTGTGGTAAATCTTCGCTCATCCATTCTTTCATCATGGGTACAGCACTGAAGTATTCGCCAGAACAGGTCCGCTTTTTCCTGGTGGACCTCAAGGGTGTGGAATTCAAGTGCTACGAAGAGTTCAAACTCCCTCATGCTGAATTTATCGCCATGAATGGTAATCCTGAGTATGGGTCCCATGTCCTCAAACTGGTTCTTCGAAAAATGGAAGCAAGGACTGCGTATTTCCAGAATAAGATGGTGACCACATTGCCCGAGTTCCGGGAAAAGTATCCGGACGAGGTTATGCCCCGTTATTTTATCATCATCGATGAGTATCAGGAGTTGTTCCGCGATCTGGACATTGCGCGCGAGTCGAAGGAAAGCATCGACCGTTTGGTCAGTGTCGGCCGCGCCTTGGGATTTAACCTTATTCTGTCGTCCCAGACGCTTCCTTTACCAGCAAGTACACTGACAAATTTCAGTCACCGTATTGCTATGCGGTGTCAGGTCTCCTTGGGAAGGCAGGTCCTGGAACTTCCTGAGGCGAAAACCGCCCATCTTAAGGTCGGTCAGGCGATTATCAACTCTGGGAAACAGGTGGATACAATCCAGAGTTATTATCTACCTAAGGAGAATCGCACCTCCTATCTGAAGGAAATTCGGAAAAAGTGGCTGGATTACAAGGGTGGCAATTATGAAGACGACCTGATTGTGTTCGACGGAGAGCGTCCTGCTCTGCTCAAGAACAACCGTGTCTGGAGAAAGATGAGAAAAGTCAGTCAGCTGACGGATATACCGTTCTCCCCAGGAGAAAAAATCATGGTGGATGGCAAGGATGTGATGGATACGCTGGTCAGGTCCAGAAATGGAAATATCCTGTCCATAGGTGGGAATCTCGCTGTCTCCATCCGTGCTTTGAATGGCTGTATCCAAAGTTTCATTCCCCAATTGCTGCCGAACGAAGCCCGTTTTGATGTTTTCAATTTTGTCAACCGAGGCAAAAAGGAGTTGTTTGATGCGATTAAATCGGCTTCTGAAGAAGTCTGTCGCAGATTCGCTGATTCATTCTATACGGAAACCTCTCAGGATTTAGCACCTGTTATCGATGAGATCCTGGAAGAGATCAAGGATCGGAAAGAGCGTATAGATTCCGGAGAGTTCATCCCTTCCCGTTTCCTTGTCATTTACCAAACTGCGAACGACCCTGATTTGCATGAAGTCGAAAAGTTCGACGAGTATTACCAGACGATGAAGGTTTCCCCCTCTGATCTGTCTACCAAATTGGCTACCGTCCTCAGCACTGGCCCGGAAGCGGGCATTCATTGTCTGCTTCATTTTTCTGACCCCGACATGTTTTTCTCCGTGTTTAGCGATAAGGAAATCAAATTGTTCAATCATATTCTTGCTCTCCAGATGTCCGAGGATGACAGCCGACTATTCTTAGGCGGTTCCAGACCTTATGCTGGACGTCTGTATGATCGGAGTGTCGGAGAAGAAGCCGCTCATAACCGAGCCATCTATTTCAATGCTTATACGATGGAATTTGAAAAAATCAAACCTTATAGTTTCGAACTTTAGAACTCAACCTTATGCCTGGAAGATCCCATGCGATGATTGCCGATCCGGAAGAGATGCGGGCTTTCGTCACTTATCTGAAAAAGCAGGTCGATGACCTGATTGTAACGAGAAAGGCTGCGGAAGACAGCATGAAGAAGATGACTTTCGAAGGAAACGACGATATCGTCTTTCGAGAGTTTACGGCCAGTTTCGCGGAGAATGCCAAATTCATCGACATCCTTAATGAATTGCTCAACAAGTCTGCCGGTCACTACACAAAACTCTCTGATTTGGTGAGGGAGCATTTGAATACGCGTTATAAAGGGAATACTTCATATTGAATAGCATCATGGACAAGGAAACAGCACAATATAATCTTGAAGCGACTGTTAATTGTATTAACTCGCTGGAGACTTATTCGAAACAATTGGTCGAGTTCAATACAAGGACGCGGCAGGCAGTTGGCCGGCTTGGCCAGACCCACCAGGATCAGAATTTCGAGACATTCACTGAATTCTTTACTCCCTTATGGAATCGGATTGTCCCTTTTACGGAGGAGATCAATCATTTCAGGCAGTTTCTAATTGACAAGAAAACATTCCTGGAAGGTTATATCAACGCAGGAAATATCGGATAGGTCATATGTGTCCCCGCCCCAACAGAAGCAAGGCAAATGTGAAAGACATTTCTATCTTTCAAGATTTGCTTTCGGCGACCGAGAACGTGAGATCGAATTGCGAACCGCTTCTCGGTCAGCCCCGGGATTTTATTTTCGAGGTGGATAACCAACTGGAAAAGATCATGGATTTACTTCAACAGCGCTTGCATGAAGCGGAGGTGAAACGGGAGAACTGCGATCGTGATTTGAGTCTGTGCGAAGCCAGTGTTTCATACGATGAAAACGGGGAGCCTCAACCGCCGAACTGTAGTTATGAGCGTAGGAAAGCCAATCAGGCACGTCGCCAAGTGAAGGCTGCTGAGAATTGTGTCTCTCAGATGAAAGAGTTGATGCGTATGGCTGAAAAGATCAAAAATGAGTATCTTCAAGAAGAACAGTCGTTCAAACAGTTGATCGATCATGATCTTGCCGATGATTGTGCCTATCTGAGAGATGAGTATGACAGGATGTTAGAGTATCTTTCCTCAAACTTACACTAATGGAAGAGAACGTTCAAAGTGCCGTATCGGCAGAAGCCCAGGGGTCTTGCCTGCCCGAGAACTTGTACGAGTATTTCTCGCAGTTCAAGTTTGCTAAGGATCTGGCGGAAGCCATGTATCCGTATTTTCTCACTGTTTCCTCCATTTATGATAAATGGGACGATTCGTCTGCAGACAGGTTCAGTGAGGGACCCGTTGCCCGGACTCGAAAGATCAGTGAGCGTTACATGAAGGCCCTGATTAGTTTGGAGCGGGGATACCCCATGATCTTGGAGGAAGCCGGAAAATTGACGAACTGGAATGCGGGTTTAGGCGGTTTCCTCTCTATCCTGGATATCGGTATGTTGATAGACCGACAGATTTCAAGAAATCTGTTTGGTCACGATGATTTCAGATTATAAGAATACGCTTTATATGGACACGAACTTGAATCTATTGGTGCCCCATATCCGGCATTTCTGCGAAGCTGGGTATATCCGCAAGGCGGAGCGGGTGGCCCTATATAATATGGCAGATCTCTATGCTGTTCCCCACGCGGAAGTTGATGCATTGGTTGAACAAGAGATCAACCGGGTCAAGGAGCAGATGATCTCGGAATTGTTCCGTTATTCGGGTCAGCCAGAGGCTGCTCTGAAACCAGAGTTTAAACTCTATCCTGAGTCCAAGCGAAGTTTCCCCGAAGTCCTCGATGTAGGGACGCTTCAACTCGAACTGAACCCGGAGATCGTCGTTCCAGCTTGCATTTCGGTAGCTGGCTTAGCTGGCGTTACCTACGTGGGAAAAGATTTAAAGTCGTCTTGCGATTTTGTTCAGAATATTGCTATACGACTTCTTCTTTCCATTCCACGCGGACTTGCGAAGGTCACGCTTATCGATCCCGAGTATATGGGAATGTCATTCATCGAGCTTTCAGGGCTGGACAGAGGAGGAATTCTGGATGTAATCTCCGATGAGAAGGAGGTATTTCCTTTCCTTCAGCGGTGCAACCAATTCTCATCGTCTTTCAGTTTTGACCAATTGGGTATCCGATTCAGCGATATCGCCGCTTACAACAAGCTCAATCGTGCGGCAGCCTACCCGTACCATATCGTCCTTATTGCTGGAAATGAGGCTTGTTTCAACGAACAGTCCATGGCCGCTTTGGATCGGTTATTCCGTTTGGCTGCCAGAACGGGTTATTTCTTCCTGTTTGCTCTTACCCCCGATCTTCTTACCGAATCGACAAAACGTCTGCTAGGTGACAACACTTGCTATATAGACGATTCAGGAAGCCGTGCCACTATCGCTACGAAAGATAATCCGTATGATTTGTATAATCGCGCCTGCAAGTTTGTCCCGGAGATTCAAGTTGCTTTTGACGATACGGTTATAGCAGAGATCAATCATGAATTCGACCGTGATAAGTATTCGGCAGTAGTTCAGCCTGTCAGTTCAGACACGCCGACCAGCATTCAGACTCTGAACCTGTTTTGGGAGGAAAAAGGTTTCAATACAGCACTTCCCGCTGCTGACAAAGCAAATGTCGTATTTTTCTATGATAAAAAAGAGAAAGCCAGCGCTGTTTGGAAGACAATGCTTTCTTCTTTGGATGGTAGTCTGACTCCAGATGAAGTTAAGGTCTATTTGTTCAACACGAATTGCCTTTCAGACGACCGGTATCTGCCCATTCTTGCCAACAGGATTCATTCAGACAAGTTTGTCTATCTGAATGGATTGATACGCCATGTTTCCGGGATCATTTCAGCCCGAAATGACGAGTTCTCCAAAGTTGGGGTGCTGAATTATACGGAGTATAGGGAAAAAACGAACCAGGCGATACCTCGGATTCTGGTCGTTGTCGATGATATCGGGAAAGTGTGCTCCGATTATGACTTGGAGACCGAGGAGATCATCCGTCTTCTGAACGAGAGCCTGGAAAAGAGTGCGCGGTTTGGCATTCATTTCGTCCTGGGCGGTGAGTATTCTTCTGATTGTCTAAAGATAGACTTCTCGAATATCCGGTATCGGTTGTATTCTGGCCTATCCTCTCAGCAGATGATGGAGTTGGGATTGTCCTTGCCTGACACGGTCATTGCAGACATTCCTCAAGGGTTCCGGTTGGCCATATGTGATGTGGATGAAGATTCTTCCACTGTTCTGGAATTGAAACAGCCCAGTACTTCTGAGATTGGGACAAAAACTCGGCAAGACGTAATCATCGGTTCCCCGATTGATTTCATCGACCTTCCAGGAGATGATTATCCGGATAATTATAAGGCTTTCAGTATTGATAATGTGGCCCTTGATGGATATGTTAACGCCTGTCCTGTGGGTATCCCAAGGTTCTACAGTGATAGGTTTTATTCCCTCCCGTTGGATGGGAGAATGATTCTGGTTTCCGGTAACGATTCTGTCGGGGAGCGTTCTTTGCTTCATTCCCTTGAAACGGTATCAAGGAAGCGGTCGCTTTCTTTCCAGGTCTATGATGGATCGGCCAGGAACGCGGTCGGAATTCCGGGCCTGCGGTCGGAAGTCCTTCATGAGTTGAAGCAGGTAAAGTTTGTAAATGGAGGCGTTCTATGCATCCGGAAGATAGAAGTTGCTCCTGCTGAGATATCAGAATGGACGTCTCTTTTGGACGAAGCCGACCGTTTTAATATGACCGTTGTCCTTTTCGTGTCTCCTGGGATGTTTGCTCAGGATGAATGGGAGGGCGTTTTTGCTAAGTTCGATGCCAAGTTGGCGCTTCAAGAGGCTCCCGAAGACTTTGTTTCTCCGGTCCATTTCATCGTCAATGAGAAATTGGAGTTGCCATCAGCACCGCTTCAGGCTCTGTATGAGAGTACTCAGTCAGTCTCCGGTATGGGTGTCGATATGTTTTGGCTGTTTAATTTTTAGATAAGATGGAAACCTTCTTTGAAAAATATAACCAGTATATTCTGCATCTGATCAGAGTTGAATGCAGCGAGCGGCAACTTGATTTTGAGGATGTCCTCAATTCGTATAAATCCGGCAGAGTTAAGAACGGGGCGGAAGATAATGACGAATTGATGAAGGCGGCTCAAGAGGAGGCCATGAAGAGAGCTGCAGAAGATGAAAAGGCCAGGGAGGAAGCTCAAAAGTTATTGGAACTTGCCCGCAAGAAAGCGGAAGAGGAAAAAAAGCAGTCTAAGGCCAATGGCGAGGAGTATCAAGCTCCGAAGGTGGGACCTCTGTCCGATTCTCCTTATGATTTAGAGTTTGAGGATGGATACTTTGTGGGTGAAACGAAAGACGGTCTGATGCATGGGAAGGGAACCCGGTACTGGTTCTCGGGGAAGAAGTGGGAGGGAACCTGGGTGGATGGTGAAGGCTGTGGGCGCATGGTCGTCACCTTCGATGATGCCCTCCTTTATGATGGGGAGATGAAAAACAGTCTTCCGAATGGACTTGGCCGTTATGTTGATCCAGAGAACGGTTTTGTTTACGAGGGGAACTTCGTAGACTTCCAGCGGGAAGGAGAAGGTTGTTATTACAACGATCGGGGCGATAAGGTATACGAAGGAGAATGGAAAGCGGATCGGTATCACGGATATGGGATGTATTTTCTCCAGGGGAAATGCCGGTATGATGGTATGTGGGAGTACGGTAAGAGAAATGGACAGGGCGTTTCCTATGACGAGACAGGAAAGGAAGAGTATAATGGAGAATGGAAGAATGACAATCCGGTCAAGCAAATCGACAAGATCAAATTAGCATCTTACGAGTATAATAGTGTTGAACAATAATTATTTGTAGTATTATGGGTGATCAAGCAAAGAAACTCTCGGATATCTCAATCCGGGTTCCGAGAAATGTAAAGCAGAGCATTACTTACAAGCAATTGGGAATTCTTGTCCTGGATGGAAGCGGTTCTATGAGTGAAGAGTGTCTGGGGAACCTGACCAAAGGTGAGGCCGTCTCCAAGGCAGTGAGCAATATGTTCAGCCGTTTCAAGGAGAGTTCAATCAAGCGGAATTTCTGTTTTTCGGTGGTCTATTATGACAATACTTCCAAAGTACGTATGGGAGTGACTGAAGTTGATGATATTGACGATCACGCTTCTTATAATCCTCTGGAAGAGATGGGAGGAGCAACGTTCATTTCTGAAGGATTGAAGTCAGCCTATAAGATCGCAAAGGACTTTCTTTCGCAACAGAAGCCCGGTGGACCGAAACACAGTGTCGTGATAGTGATCATGTCAGATGGCGTGGACATGAAACAGGACGAAACAAAGCGTGTAGCTGAGGATTTGAAAAAGATTCCTTCCATGACGATAACCTCCTGTTTCTTCGAAACACTCGGTGCGCTGGAAGAGGATATGCATGAATGTGCAAATTATATGAAGTCGCTTGCCAGCAAGGAGGACTTGTTCATTTCTGCCGCCACCACCGAACAATTGAGAAGTTTCTTTGTCGCCAGCATGGCTGCTGCCGCACCCGGTAAGAAGATGATTTAATTTTGGTGCCGTGTTTGCTCGTATCCTTATTTTGATCAATGCAGTTCTCCTGTTCTGTTGCCTGGTTTTTGATTGGGCTGGAGACTTGCTAAAACATGCTGCGCTAATGGGTTTAGACAATAAATTATCTTTTGATCCTAAGACTGGAAAGAACACAGTTCGAGGGTCATACGGTGAAAAGTCAGATGTGGTCACCGTTGTCCACGGACAGTCGACGGTGGCTGTCAGGTCTGATACTTTGAAGGAAAAGAACAAGGATGGCTTTTGTGAAAAGTATATCCCTTCACTCAACATTCATGTGATTGCCGTCGCCGATGGTATCGGTAACATGCGTTATTGTGATGTGGCCAGTCGCTTTATCGCCCAACAGACCGTCTCTATGGTTGTGGAGGCACTCACAAACGGGAAAGAAGTTGATTTCACGGCTATTTTCCAGCAGGCACAATCAGACATGAAGGAGATGATTGAGCATAAGTATCCAGGTCAGTATTCTTCAGACAGTTTCGGCACTACACTGATTCTGGGCGTAGACTATCCGGATCGCTTTACTGCTGCTTACGTTGGAAACGGCTCGATCATGCAGATCTCGGGATTCTTCTCAACGTTCTCGGATTTGATTTGCCTGCCTTGGAATGCCATCAATCTGCTGAATCCTCATACGATTGAGCAGGATGGCCGGGAGGCATTGTACAAGTTCTTTAGTTATGGATCTTCTTCCTCGGATGTGACTCCTTCTGTTATCGATGTTGCAAAAACGACGGAACGACCGGGAGACATCTTTGTCATTACGACGGATGGCGTTCACTCCGCAGACCATGATGTCCCCGGCACGGATGATTCCGGGCAGATTTGGATTCCTGCTGACAATCGGCTCAAGAGACTTTATGATCAACTCAAGGATTATCTCTTGAATGGAAATGAAATCGATGATAAGTCTTTGGGTGAAATGCTCGAGGCCTATCTGGAGCAGATGAAAGGCGCTGGGGAGATGGATGATGATACGACGCTTGGAATCGTTGTTTCTGCGAATGCCCGTGACTATTTTTTGAGTGAAAGAAAGAATCGCCAGTGAAACAGATCAAACTGAACTACTCACGAGGAACAGGTTTTGACACACAATTCGATGATGTCCGGAGCCTGACCATGGATGACAATGCCTTTGCAGAAGGTGGGTTTGGCCGTATCTACCATATGATTGGAATAGACGGTCACCCTTCTTCCATCCCTCAGGTCGTCAAGGTTTTCAAGAATTCTTCCCTGGAAAAGAACCGCCATAGTTGGAAAACGATCAATAAACTCCAAGACAAGATCATCGCTGAAATCCAGAGATGTGAGTCACGCGGACAGGTATTTCTTGATGAGTATCCGGCGCTTGCAGCATTGCCGAATCTGGTTTTTGAAGGAGAGTTGGATGGAGAGATTGTTCGTGGATATGTCCAGAATAACTTGAAGTCTTTCGGAATGATCGACTTCGAGAAAGTCTTGAACCAGGATGGACCGTATTTCGACAGTTTCATTGAACGGGATTTTACGGAAAAGATCCAACTCTGCTATCAGTTGTCCAAGGGGTTCCGTTTCTTGTCCCAAATTGGTTTCATCCACGCTGATATCACTCCAGACAATCTTTTCATACACCCGTCGGAGCCTTTGTGCATTATTATCGATTTTGACAGTGGCGCTGTTGTGGACAGATTGAATGAGAATCCTTCGACAATTGGTAAACTCAGTGATTGGGGCGCCCCGGAAATCAATATCGAACGATCGAAGGATGTGACACGCAGCATTACGATCAATTTGATGATGGACGCCTGGTCTGTGGCTGTAGGTTTGCATTCCATCCTTACAGGTTGTGGCCCGATGTGTTTCCTGTCTGAATTGACGGAGCGTTCCTTGAGATCCTATTCGAAGCATTACCGGTGGCCTGCGATGGATGTCAACGATCCTGATTTCAATACTGGGAATGAGGACTATCTGGATTTCTTGAACAGTTTTTGGAACACACCAGAACTTCTTCCTCTTCGTCGTGAGTTCAGTTATACTTTTACGGATGGCCTATTCAATCGTATCATGAGAACTTCTTGTGACCGATGGGAAGCTCTTTTCTCACATATGTTGAATGCCTCGCAAATGAAACCGGCCTGGGCTTGTGCTAAAAAGATCGATTCACATTTCCCTGCTCATTTCAGTCAGAAGAATCATGTTGTAAATCATGAACAGGAATTGTCCGATTTCATCAATAAAACAGTTCTTGCCTTAATCAAAGAAGTTGATATCAAACCAGGCGGTCCTGCCAATTTAAGCTATGCCGCTCAGTTTATGTGGAAGGAGGCGAAACGGCAAGGGATTGATTCAACGATTAAGATGATGGCATGCAGAACGGATATCGATGATGAACGGATATTGGCAGAGTTGGAAGATTTTTATTTCTTACTTGATAATTGTGCTGCCGATCGAGACATCACATTATTTGAATATGAGAATCTTCTGTATCAAGCTGAACTTGCCTTAATCCAGAAGAGTACTGTTGACCAGTTGTTAAAATCGTTTTACTATAAGATCCCGCGATGAATAATAAAGAACGATTCGTTAAGCTTCTACTACGTGCCTGTGTTCTACTCGCAATCGTAGTGGATATTATTTTCTTGTTTTCTAAAGAAAATAGTGAAGGACGAGACTCTATTGTGGATCAAGTTGATGCTGTGAATACACACAGTGATAGTCCAGTTTATCGGGATATTAACGAGAGTTTTTGGGATAGCGAAAGTGGGAATGGAGATAATAATAATGTGGGAGGAAGTGCTATTAATGATGATAATAACCAAATAGTTAATGTAGGTCGCCACCAAGGTCAAGTCCAACAGGGTCAAGTCCAACAAGGCCAAGCCCAACAGGGCCAAGTCCAACAGGGTCAAGTCCAACAGGGTCAAGTCCAACAAGGCCAAGCCCAACAGGGCCAAGTCCAACAGGGTCAAGTCCAACAGGGTCAAGTCCAACAGGGTCAAGTCCAACAGGGTCAAGTCCAACAGGGTCAAGTCCAACAGGGTCAAGTCCAACAGGGTCAAGTCCAACAGGGTCAAGTCCAACAGGGCCAAGTCCAACAGGGTCAAGTCCAACAGGGTCAAGTCCAACAGGGTCAAGTCCAACAGGGTCAAGCCCAACAAGGTGAAGCCCAGCAGGGTCAGGGCTGATGCTCTGCATGGTTAGGAATGACCTGCAGAAGTAAGGAAGATACTAAGAGAAAGAAGAGCGAGGTAAAATGAGGACGTAAATGAAGAATAAAGTGCAACTAGGATTATCATTCGACATAATTAGTATTGTAAAGCTTATTGTCAATGACGGTTACTAGTTAATCCATTTATAGATGATTGACTATCAGTTTATTGGAGATCAGATAAAAACCATCTGCCTGACACCAAGTCGGGCAGATGGTTGTTTGGAGGCGATTGATGCCCATTATCAAGATAGCACCTTGTCTTCTCTTTGCAGGCAGTATGTCAATTTGCTGTGTATCGGGGAGGAACTTAGTCCTGTTCAGTTGTCGAAATTCCGGTTCTTGTCCAAGCAGATTCATTTGCCCGAAGATCTCCAACTTCAGATTGAACAATATCTTTCTGGGAATCAGGTTGTTTTTGAGGACGTTTACCCTTTGGATGAATCTCGTTGTGAAGAATCATCTCAAGACTTGGAAGCAGATGTCAGTATTGTCAAGAATGATTTCCAGAGGACAACTAATTCCTCTAAGACCCCTTCCTCTGCTAAAGAAGGAGCCGGGAAGAAAAGGGCTATATCGCTACCGACCTTCGATTGGGATGATATTTGGGCTAGATTCAAACAGAAAACGAGCGATTTCATACATTCTTCCCGTCGCTTTTTCTCTTCTGTCAAAGGAAAGAGAGTATCTTACCAATGGGATCGACGTCTCTTGTATTATTTGTTTAAAATCATTACGGTCGCTATTCTTATCCTTGTTGCCACCGTTGGGATGAAATCCTTGCCCCAGAAGAAGTGGTTATTTCTCCTGGTTTTGGTGATAACGGGGTTTGGAATCTTGAAGACCAAGAGTCTTGGCTCTTTGAGCGGAATGGTTGTATTCTGTTGTATCTGGTCTCTGGCCATAGTAATGGGCGTTTTGCTTCATGCTCCATTATGGCTGATGCTCATTTTCATTCTTGGTGGTACGGGGTATATTGTTTATTCGAGTTATTTCTGATTTTAATCTGTTTTTTATAATGAACGCGCGTAATTCCTACGTATGGATGTATTTCATTTTGGGGATCTTGTGTACGCTCATCCTTTTGGGTGTACTTGCACTTATTAATAAACGCGTCAGAGAGACACCTCCACCCATTGAGAGTTCTGTTCCCGCTGAAAAGAGGAGTGAACAAAAGAAAGATCAAGATACGGACATCCAATTAGCAGTTAAGTATAACAAAGAGGATGGCGCAAAGTATAGTAGCGACTTTCTTAGAACCGATGGTGCGAAACAGACACAAAGTGGATTAGTTTATAAGATTATCAGGAAAGGGGGGCCTAGAAGGGTCGTATCGGACAAGGATGAGGTGCGGGTACACTATAAGTGTTCATTCGTGGACGGAACAGTATTGGAGGAGAAAGATTTCAATTTTAATTTGGATTGTACCATCAAAGGATTCGCTGAAGGGGTCAAATTAATAGGCGAAGGAGGCAGAATCATTCTCGTGATTCCCAGTGAACTTGGCAATGGCAATTTACGTGTCGGTCCCATTCCCCCTAACACTACATTAGTCTATGACGTGACTTTGAATGAGGTAGAGTATTATGATTCTGATATCTAGTTTTGACTAGCAATTTGGATGTGACCGTTTTCCCCCGTTCATGGGTTTCTAACTAATTGTTATTTGACGATATGAAAGACAAATCGGTATTGAATGCGCCGCCCCAAGGCATGGGATCATTCGGAAACGCACAGTTTAGTGTGGATGAATATGTCAACGCTCTGATTCTTGAGGTTTGTCTCCAAGATGATTCACTTGAGAAGTATGAGCCGATGCTTCGAAAAATGACGCAGGATGACAGTTGTTATCAAGACTGCACTTCATTTGTCGATCATTTCATTCACTTGCAGGTAACGGAGAGGTTCACGGACAGCGACTATGGAAAATTATACCGTATAGGGGAAAGGTTGCATTTGACAAAGGAGACATTGGATGCCGTGTTCTCCTATTTATCTCCTTTTTATCAGAGTGACTCCACGGAAGAGCATTCCAAAAGAACAATTCCTATGGGTACAGCATTTTGCATTTTGTTCTTGATTGTCATAGTTGTCTGCACGGTCATCTTGCCTCGTTTTTTGTAAATATTGTTTTGTATTCAATGGAAGACAAATCTATGATAGATTCCTCAACCAATAGCCTTCATGATGGTGGTACAGAGTTGGATTATGGTTATCTTAACGCCCTAATCCGTGAGGTTATCGTAAACGGAGACTCATTGGACAAATATCGTCTGATGTTGAAGAAGAGGTTCCCCGAAAAGGATATCTTTCTTCATTGTCAGGATTTCGTACAAGAATGCAGTCGTCTAAAAGAGGGAGGGAGCCCGACATTCTCTGTCATGTATCGACTCCAAAAGAAGGGAGGCGAACTTCATCTTTCTGAAGAAACGATGAATGATATCTTCCGCGCTTTGGATGGTGTTATTATTAATTCACCCGAGAAGAAAGAAGGTAAATCCTTTACAAATTTGACCAATATTGATGACCTCTACGATTACCTTACGAAGGGCGGAAGAGATGTGGGTTTTGCTTCTTCATCTACGCGGCAATTGAAAAAGACATCTCGGTCTATCGTGTGTTTTTACATTCTAAGTATTGTCTTGTGGCTGGTTTTTATTTTCTACCAAGCGTTTTTCTTAGATCCGTATGGAGATTACTATTATGACTATTCTGTAAGCGTTGCTTTAAATTCCGATAAGTGGTTTCTATCTGGTTTGTGTTTATCAGCTTTACTGGATTTCTTATCACGATGGAAGTCCTTAAATAGAGGCGATTTAGCTATCTCTCTTACGGGGGGGCTCTTTTATTTATTTGTCATAGCTTTCGTTTTCTTGTCGTTCAGGTTTCTTTTATTCTGGTATAGAGCTGGAATGTATGATCTCTTGTTATCAGGTATGTTGGCAGCGTTCCCTTTTTTTGTTGCCTCGGCATTACGATTATTCATACAACGTCGTAAAACGAAACTGTTTGGCTTACTGAAATCCGACAGTTAGCGTTTACTTATTCTTTAATTGAGAAAAGCATGGAAGATAAATCTATTGTAAAAGGCCAGTCCGAGTCTAATGCTCCATTGAGAAATGGGAGCATTGAAAGGAATGATTACATCGACATGTTAGTTCTCGAGATTTGTGTCAACGGAGATTCATTGGATAAGTACGAACGGATTCTTAAAAAGATGGCCGGGGACCAATATGAGACATGCGTGTGTTTTATCGATTTATTTAAGCAAATTGATGATAAACAGCTTTTCGGGGTCGATGAACTGGAAAGACTGGACACGATGGGGAAGGGTCTTCATTTGTCGGATAAAACACTGGAAGCGATTCGCAAGAAACTATCTATTCATGAGATAAAGAATAGGATTCCAGTTTCTCCGGAAAAGAAGAAATCTTATCACAAAGGCATCTTTGCTTCCATTTTGGTGTTGGCGGCTATTCTCTTATTCATTTTATTGCCAAAGAAGTCGAATAATCAGAATGTGAGCATTTCTGCTAGTAAGGATACCGTTTTTATAGAAAAGAATGAAACTTTAGAGGTGGTCCGAGTAATCGAAGTTGAAAAGCCCTTACAGGAGTCTATTCAAATCCAGAATTCGGGAAATCTGGGTGATATTATTGTGGAGTCGCCGGAACCTTCAATGATTGCACAAGATAATCATTCTGCTGCGAAAACAGATGAAATAGTATCCAAAACCAAACCAGACGCATCACACTCTACGAGTACTAGAGATAATCAGACTGAGAAAAAGGGAGGGTCTGTCGATGTGATAGGGCGGTATTTATCATCTGCTGAAAATGGAGATGCTCCGGCCCAGTTCAATCTGGGGCAGAGTTATCTTCAAGGAATAGGAGTGGAGAAAGACATGAAAGAAGCGGAGAAGTGGCTTGAACGATCAGCTTCGCAGGGCTTTGTTTCTGCCCAACAGGTGTTGGCTGACCATTACTATTATGATGAAAAGGATTATTCTAAGGCGATACCCTTGTATCTTCTTGCGGCCGAAGGAGGAAGTAAAGATGCTATGTGGACTTTGGGCATGTTTTATAAGGATGTTAAAAAGAATCCGGCTGAGGCTGTTGGTTGGTTGAAGAAGGCTGCAAATCGTGAAAATGCTGCGGCACAGTTTGAGCTTGCCGAGTTGTATCGTGTTGGTAGTCCGGGGGTAAACAAGAGTTTTCAAGAAGCAAGAAAGTATTATCGAGCTGCAGCTAGGAATAACTATGATGGAGCCGAGGACGCATTGAAAGCTTTAGAAAGTGAAAATATCGTTTTCGCTAAGGGGCGGGTTTTTATAAGGGAGAAAGGGAACCTGGATCCATTGCCCGGTGCAAGCATCCTCATTGAATCTCCTTCGGGAGAGCTGAGCACGTACGAGGGCCCAGATGGTGGTTATAGTCATCATATTTCAGGAAAGGGTGGGGAGTTCTCCTTAGAGGTTCCCAAAGGATCAAAGCTGAAGTTTTCGTTTATTGGCTATATTGATTTATCAGTATATCCCAATGAGAACATGCATGTAGTGATGGAGGAAATCTCATTCTAGTTTGTTTAGAATGGTAGTGTTTCAGGAGAGATATGAATAGTAGAATGGGATGACATGTGGATATGTTAGGTTTAATGAAAGATGTTATGGATGAACGATAGAATAATCTGATTCCTTTTTCTAGAACGTTAGTCTATGATAATTAATTTGGAGGTCCTCATTTAGTGAGAAGATAATGCTTTTTGAAATGAAAAAAACAATTCTTTTGTCGATTTCACTGCTCCTCTGTTTAGTCTGTTTTGGCCAGAGAACTGATGGCGAGAAGTATCGGGATAACCCGGAGATGGCTCTGAGTGACGCCCAACAGGCTCTTGAATTTGGACAATATGATAGAGCATTTAGATTAGCAAGGATTTACAATGCATTGACCTTTTCCAATCGTGGCGATGGCATTATCAAGAGTGCACAATCTGCGTTGAGTCGTGAACAGGAGGCTGAAAGATTGGAAAGCGTAAGCGATATTGGGGCCTTGCGAAAGGCAGCTGAATCCGGAGATGCAGCAGCCCAGTATCGACTGGGCCGTGTGTTTTTTTATGGGGAAAATGTTGAACAGGATGATAAAGAGGCCGAGAGATGGTTCCGTAGAGCTGCTATTCAAGGGAATGCTGATGCTCAGAATGCGCTGGGATACTGTTACAAGTATGGTCGGGGCGTCACTCAAGACTATTCTGAGGCTATTCAATGGTATCGAAAAGCAATAGTCCAAGGTCATGCAAAGGCGAAGAATAATCTCGGTGTATGCTACGAGAATGGATTAGGAGTACCACAGGATTATTCTGAGGCTGTGAAGTTGTACCGTCAATCTGCCGAGCAAGGATATGAAAAGGCACAGAATAATCTCGGTTGGTGTTACGAAAATGGTCTGGGAGTAACGCAGGATTATTCTGAGGCGGTTAAATGGTATCGCTTGTCTGCCGAGCAAGGGTACGCGTATGGACAGAATAATATGGGTAGATGTTATGTAAATGGTCGAGGTGTGTCTCAAGATTATTCTGAAGCCGTGAAGTGGTATCGCCTCGCTGCTGAGCAAGGGTATGCGGCAGCACAGTCTAATTTGGGCTGGTTTTATGAAAATGGTCGAGTAGTTCCGCAAGATTATTCTGAGGCTGTGAAGTTGTATCGTCTGTCTGCCGAGCAAGGATATTCGGTAGCACAGAATAATATGGGTAGGTGTTACGTAAATGGTCGGGGAGTGCTGCAAGATTATTCTGAGGCGGTAAAGTGGTATCGCTTAGCTGCTGAGCAAGGAAATGCTGCTGCGCAAGATAATCTTGGCTGGTGTTATGAGAATGGTCGGGGAGTGTCTCAAGATTATTCTGAGGCGGTAAAGTGGTATCGCTTAGCTGCTGAGCAAGGAAATGCGTCAGGACAGAAAAATGTCGGAAGGTGTTATGTATATAGTCGAGGTGTTTCGCAAGATTATTCTGAAGCCGTGAAGTGGTTTCGTCTGTCTTCCGAGCAAGGGAATGCGGATGCGCAGTATTATATTGGCTGGTGTTACGAAAATGGTCGGGGAATATCTCAAAATTACTCTGAGGCGGTTAAATGGTATCGTTTGTCTGCTGAACAAGGAAATGCGAGTGCGCAGTATTATCTTGGCGGATGCTACGCGGATGGTCGAGGAGTTTCGCAGGATTTTTCTGAGGCGGTTAGATTGTTTCAGGTATCCGCCGAACAGGGGAATGCGCGCTCACAGACTTATCTTGGCTGGTGTTTTGAACATGGCCGAGGAGTACAGCAGGATTATTCTGAAGCGGTGAAGTGGTACCATAAAGCTGCTGAACAAGGGAATGTGACAGCACAGACAAATCTCGGCTTGAGTTATGATTACGGTCGGGGAGTGCCGCAAGATGATTCTGAAGCTGTGAAGTGGTATCGTCTTGCGGCTGATCAAGGAGATGCTCAAGCACAGTGTAATCTTGGTCTATTCTACTATCGTGGAGAAGGAGGAGTTGAGAAGGATCGTAAGAAAGCATTTGAATTGTTTCTGAAGGCTGCAGAACAAGGACATGCACAAGGGCAGTATAATGTGGGGCTTAGTTATAAAAATGGAGAAGGGGTTTCTAGGAATCTTGATAAGGCTAAAGATTGGTTTACAAAAGCTGCAGCCAAAGGTCATCAAGATGCTCAGAGGCAACTAAACAGTTTTTAACTGTATAGTCTGTTTTTAGTGAATAAAACATGTAATTGTGATTGCTCTTTTTATATTTTAAGTGAACTTGTAAATGAAAGACAAATCTATTATTTCGCAAAGTCAATTCAAAGGAATCTCAGAGAGGTTTCAATTTTTTATTGACTCAATGGTGACAGAAATTGTCATTAAAGGCGAGCCGTTTGACTTACAGAAAAAATACCTCAAAAAGTACAGTGAGATCGAGGGTTTGGAGTATGAAAAACTGGAGTCGGATATCACGACTTTTTTGGAGATTCTAGAGAGTTTCAAAACGTCGTATGGCAAATTGCAGGTGAAATTGGCTGAAGAGAAGGGGCGCGAATGTCATCTAACAGATGAAACGATTCAAAAACTAGTTCAACATGCGAGCCAGACCGGTTCGGATTCTGCCTTATTGGAGGAGAAGGTGAAGGATTTGACGATAAATGTCAGCGCGCTCAGAGATATGAATGACAAATTGGAGAAGGAGTTGGCAGACGCAAAGAAGAAGTTGAATGGTAATGTTGGTCACCAAATAGGGGACGGAAAGAAGTCAAAACAGAATCGCATTTTTCAGTTGTTGGCCATTGTCTTTTTCCTGACCACTTTATGGGGCTTTATTTCAAGATATTATCAGCGCAATGATGTACCTGCACTTGAGCCTCCTACTTTCCCTGTTGACATTCCAGCCATTGAACAGATGAGTAATTCGGCAGATACTTCAATTACAGAGCAACTCCAAGCAATGACTCTCTCCCGAGATGAGTTGCAGCAAGAAGTAGATGCCAAAACCAGGAGGATTAATGCTTTGGAATCAGAACTCAGTCAAAAGAATGATCAGATAGCAAGGTTGCGAAGACAGGTCGGAAATTTGATTGATGATCAACTAGAATAAGCTTTTATTCATTATGGCATACGATTATAGAACAGTCATACTATCTTTCTTCCTATCGTTTCTATGCATTGCCGTTTACGGCCAGAGAACTGATGGCGAGAAGTATAGGGATAACCCGGAGGCGGCTTTAAGTGACGCCCGGCAGGCTCTTGAATTGGGTGAATTTGATAGAGCATTTAGATTAGCAAGGATTTACAATGCGTTGACTTTTTCCAATCGTGGCGATGGCATTATCAAAAGTGCACAATCTGCTTTGAGTCGTGAACAAGAGATTAATGGCTTGGAGAATGAAGAGGATATCGAGATCTTGCGAAAATCAGCGTTGGCTGGTGACGCCGATGCCCAGTATCGACTGGGATTGGCGTATGATAACGGGGACGGTGTTGAACAGGATTATTCTGAGGCAATGAAGTGGTATCGCCTCGCCGCTGATCAAGGGCATGCATCTGCACAGAATAGTCTTGGCTGGTGTTATCGTAATGGTCTCGGAGTGCCGCAAGATTATTCTCAAGCGGTGAAATGGTATCGTCTCGCAGCAGAGCAGGGGAATGCAGTAGCGCAGATTAATCTTGGCTGGTGTTATCGTAATGGTCTCGGAGTGCCGCAAGATTATTCTCAAGCGGTGAAATGGTATCGTCTCGCAGCAGAGCAGGGGAATGCAGTAGCACAGAATAATCTTGGTGTATGCTATCACGATGGCCTAGGAGTTCCGCAAGATTATTCTGAGGCGGTGAAATGGCATCGTCTCGCAGCAGAGCAGGGGAATGCAGTAGCACAGAATAATCTTGGTGTATGCTATCACGATGGCCTAGGAGTTCCGCAAGATTATTCTGAGGCGGTGAAGTGGTATCGTCTCGCAGCAGAGCAGGGGGATGCGCCTGCTCAGAATAGTCTTGGCGTATGCTATATCGATGGTATAGGTGTTCCGCAAGATTATTCCGAAGCGGTGAAATGGTATCGTCTGTCTGCCGATCAAGGGAACGCAGGTGGTCAAGAGAATCTTGGCTGGTGTTATGAGTATGGTCGAGGAGTTTTGCAGGATTATTCCGAGGCAGTGAAGTGGTATCGTCTGTCCGCCGATCAAGGGTACGCACTTAGTCAATACCATCTTGGTTCTTGTTATGCGTATGGTCGAGGTGTCTCACAGGATTATCCCGAAGCGGTGAAGTGGTATCGCCTCGCAGCTGATCAAGGGAATGCGAACGCACAGTTTAGTTTGGGCAAGTGTTATGCGGATGGTCGAGGTGTTCCGCAAGATTATTCTGAAGCAGTCAAGTGGTATTGTCTCGCAGCTGAGCAGGGGAATGCAATTGCGCAGAATAATCTTGGTTGGTGTTATGATATTGGTCGAGGAGTTCCGGAAGATTATTCCGAAGCGGTGAAGTGGTATCGCCTTGCTGCTGATCAAGGACTTGCTGCGGCACAGTCAAATCTCGGCGTCTGTTATGAATATGGTCGAGGAGTTCCGGAAGATTATTCCGAAGCTTTGAAGTGGTATCGTCTGTCAGCCGATCAAGGGAATGCGACTGGACAGTATAAAGTAGGCCTTTTTTATTATGAGGGGAAAGGTGTTCATAGGAATAAAAAAAACGCAAAGATCTGGCTCGGGAAAGCGGCTGACCAAGGTCACTCCAAAGCACGAAGCATGTTGGACGGTTTAAAACGTCGTTGATAAAAGACTGTTGTATAAAGAAAAAGGATTCATTCACGGATAGCATCAAACAGTCCTGGAAGAGTAATCAGGAGCGATAGTATATGGTTATTCGGTTTAGAGTGTTGGCAAAATGGGTATGAAATATCGTAGAAGAATTGAGAGAATACTCTCAGAAGGTCAGGGGAAACAGCTGCTTCTGGTGCTGTTGATAGTTTTGGCAGTACTGGCTATACTCCTTTTTATTGGCAGATTGCTATTTGGGGATTTGGATTGGCAAAAAATTGTGGCCATTTTCCTGGATCCCGGGGTATTTGATGGCCACCATGAGCATGACTGGTTCCGGCTTATCGTCGCCCTGCTCGGCATTTTCCTTTTTTCTGCCCTCTTTGTTTCCGTTTTTATCAACGTGATTGACAATATCGTCAATGCGTATAAAAATGGTGAGAACCGATATCGCTTTTCTGGGCATATACTGATAATTGGAGCCCCACATTCTTTGATGGATATGCTGTCTGCAATCCAGAGGGATGATAAATTGTCACGTAAGGATGTGTTGGTGATGACGGCTTGTGATGTGCCAACCATCCGGGAACAGATTCAAGACCGTTTTGCTAACGATACGTTTTCTCGGAATGTGACTTTATATCGCAGTGATCGGGAGTCTATAGAAGATTTGCGTGAAGCTTGTGCAGACAAGGCGGAGATAATCTATTTGCTTGGAGAGGAACAGGAAACTCATCATGATGCGTTGAATTTGCAGTGTCTGGATTATTTGCGTGAACTCTGTAGTCAACCCGGCCCCGTCATTCATTGCTATGTAACGATGGAGATGCATTCGACTCTCGATGTAATCAAATACATGAAAGGTGTCGAAGAATCGAGGTTGTGTGTGGATTTTATCAACGAGAGTGACTATCTCGTCGAGAGAATGCTCGTCTATTCCGATTTTCTACCAGCACTGACGCCGCAGGACGAGGATATCAGGACGCGGATCGTCATAATCGGAGAATCCCGGATTGGTCGGGCTATCGCCGGCGTTGCCGCTCAGCTATGCCATTACCCAAATTTTAAGAAATATGGACCTCGAACTCAAATTACCCTGATCGATACGGGGATGAGGAAAGGGATGAGTAACTTTATCGCCAACCATGCGGGGATGTTCGAGCTATGTCACTATCACTATATATCTCCCGATAATTGTGAATCATTCGCTCCCAAGCCTGAGTACGGTGATTTCATGGATTTGGAGTGGTCCTTCATAGACGCAGATCCTGCTTCGCCTTTCGTTCGCTCTTTGCTGGAGAAATGGGTAACAGATCCCAAAGAACGTATGGTCATGTCTATCTGTTATTTTGATTATGCTAAGAGTTTATCCACAGCTCTTCATTTACCTCGTATCCTGTATGATCGGAAATGCCCCATCCGTGTTTTTCAGCAGAATTATTCCGTCCTAGTCGATGATGCGGGGAAAACAGGGATGTACGGTGATCTGGCCGCTTTCGGAAACAATACGGAACCTGTTGATTCCTTGTTCCTGCGACGGACTTTGTTGGGGAAACGGCTGAATCGTCTTTATGATCTGGAATATGGGAATCCTCCTGCCAGTGATGCAGATGCGGCTTGGAAGTCACTTCTTCAGGCACACAAGTTCTCCAGTATCGCCAGCGCCAATTTCATGCCGATGTTGCTTCGTTGTTATGCTCTGGAACCCACTAAGGCCGTTTTCTCTTCCATTTCGGACGAACTCCTGGAACAGATATCCGAAGTGGAGCATCGGCGCTGGATGTCTTCGGTTTTGATGCTGGGTTATTACCCTGCGCCCAGGGAACTCAGAAGCAGGCGCGATTTGTTCAAATATCTCAAAAATGAGCGATTCATCCATTTGGACCTTGCCCCTTATGATGAATTGTTGCATGATCAGGAAAAAGACCGACTGATTGTCAGTAACATCCCTTACATATTGAATGGGGAAGAGTAGTTCGATAAACAGAATTGGATTATGATGGAAGACAAAACAGTTTTGGGCCGAAACCCTTTCTCGGAGAAGTCTAGAAAATTGAGGGATGCTGACTCTTCAGAGGAGGATTATGGATATGTTGATAGTTTGATTCGAGAGGTCTGCTTGAAAGGCGATTCCCTTGATAAGTATGCTCCAATTTTGATGAAGAAGTACTCCGATGGAACCGTTTATGAAGGATGTTATCGTTTTGTTAAAACGTTCCTTCGGATTCGTAATACAGGTTCGATCACAGAAGACGATGGATTAATTCTCCGGGAAATGGCCGACAGAATCCATTTGAGTAAGGATACTTATGAGACGATAGAGTCTTTCTTGGATACTTCTTCTTCGAAGGGAGGTTTTTCAGATTTGCTCAGTGACGTTGCCTCCTTGAAACAGGAGGGGCTTTACAAGAAGGCGTATCTCCTTTGTATCGATTATCTTGAAAGCAATCCACGAAATGGTGAGATACTGAAGGAGAAGAATGATCTCCTTCAGAAAGTTTTGGCAAAGGCACGGGCCGATCGGTTATTCCAATGGATAGCAGCAATTACCATGACTGTCGTTTCTGGTGTGGCACTATTTGCGTTCATGTTGTTTTGCATTTGATATATTGCATTATATGTTTTTACGGACTCTTCAAATACAACACTCTCCACATTTGGAGTATGGCGAAATCGAAAGCCTCCTGAAGGACCGCTTTCCTGAATGCCGTTTTCAGGTACGACGTGTTTTATATAGGATGAAATATGTCCATGCTCTGGTAATTAAGTATACATCTTTCATCCACGCTTGGATCATTATCGCGCATCATCCTGAGGAAGGAATAACGGGCATTACTCTTCAGGAGGTAAATACGGCTAGTGGTGTGTTGACTTTGGGGCGTGTCATGCGTCATTTTTTTCGGGGAGATTTCCACACGAGTTTATTCGAATCTTTGGAAAAATGCCTCTCGCGAAAGTATCATGTCCTTCACTGAATGAATCATTGTATTTTGACAAGCAGAAAAGAAATACTATATTTGAAAATACGTTTCCCAAAACTATTCATACACTGTCAAATATGAAAACGACACTTACCATTTTCGTGTCCGGGTCGAAGAGCCTCAAGGAGCACCGGGTGAGATTAAAAGCCATGGTGAACAATCTCAATGGGGAGAATCGATTGAAGGGATGCCCGGTAACCTTGAATATGTTCTCTTATGTGAATCTGGGGGACAATCAGGCGGAGTATGATGACTTTATCGAAAATAAGACTGATATAGCCCTATTCCTTGTCGAGGATAGGATGGGAGAAAAGACAAAAGAGGAGTTCCTTCTGGCAACCAAGGCATCGAAGAAAAAGGGTACACCCAAGATTTACGTCTTTATGAAGGAGTTCAAAGAAAGGACTCCAGAGATTGATGCTGTTGAGCGGTTGGTGAATGAACACTCAGATTCATATTATGTGGAGTATTCCAACCTTGAGGATCTTGAGTCCAAGGTCAAGGACCGCCTTACAGAAGAAATTGACTCTTTGATGGAGAATACAGGAGAATCTCCCAAGAAAAGAATTCGAAATTTGAGAATCTGGTCTTGGTTGGCAACTCTCGCCGGTCTCTTTTTCTTTCTTCTTTTCCTATCTGACTTTTTCGTGAATAAAAACAAGGTGACTTTGTTGTTCATCGGTGGAGGATCTGCGGTCAGTTGTCTGGAGGAGGAGTTTCCCGAGATCGGCAATGTCTATGACTATGAGAACTCGATCTGTATCGCGGTTCCGACCAGTTCATCATGGCCCATCGTCAACACCGATGTGATGCAGCACCACGCCATCAAGAATGACCGGTTCACCCATCCTTTCTTCCCGGTCTGCCTGTCTGCCATGGAGGCTGACGAATCGATGTTTTTGAAGATGAGCAGCAAGAGCCAGTTTATCAATAAAGGATCTGTCTTAGCCTATCATATCGGAGATGATTATCTGGCCACCTATGTCAAGAAAACCTACCATAATAGTATTATCGACGGAAAGGATAGCATCGGTGTCAAGGATTTAGCCGCATTGCTTCGAGATGTGTCTAAAGACGGGGTAATGATTTTTACTACTGAAGTTGGTAGCGGAACGCTCACATATTATCAGAAATCTCTGAATCCATATAATATCACGATTTCCAAAGAAGTTCTGGGGGATAAGGTTGATAAATTCACTGATTTGACACCCAAGAGCATCATCCGGCGAGATGAGACGCCTTACATTATGATGGGAAGCCGATACTATGTAGCCAAGGAGGTTTATGATGAGGGCGATTGCCGCTCTATCAAGATTCTGGATGAGAATGGGGAAGCAATCTCCAAATCGATTTACCTTTATTTTGCAGGATACAATGTCGATGGAGGAACATCTTTCTGGATACCTGACGAGATGGTTGCCTTTTTGACGAAAATGGATCCTCGGTTTCACGATATCATCAAAAATAACCGGCTTCCCAGAGAAAACGAACGGGTCATCGTCTCTCTTAATGATTACTTGAAATAGGACGGGTGTAGGAATGGATGTAAGTACAGTTAATAAAACAATCGCCTCGATATGTATCGAGAAAGAGGATTTGCAGAAGTATAGGTCGGTTCTTGACAAACAACCTGGTTTCTATAATAAGTGCGAAGCATTTGTCGCTGCATATCGTGGGATGGAGTCGAGCCGAAACCTGACTGCTATCGCTTTTAAGAAACTGTATTTCTTGGGCCGGCAGATAGGATTGACCGATGAAACACTTCAACTGCTGACTAGATCATTGAATGGAGACCCCGTAAATCTTTCATCAGCATCGTTCCTAACTTCTGATTTTGATACCAAAACGTTGGGAGTTAAGGATATCCCAAAGAGTCTTAATAAAGAGGATAAGTCAATACTGGAGTTTACCCCCAGCCAATCCATTGTTAAGCGGAGGTTTTTAAGAGCCATTATTGGAATTGCGGCGGTTGCCGCATGTGTTGTTTGGTTTCTTGTCTTTTATGAAGGAAAGGAGCAAGAAGAAATAGTTATCCTTCCTGAGGCCAAAGCTGCTCCATCGAGAGAGGAACGTCTGACTGAGGCGATTCAAAAACTAAATCTGACGGCCGAGTTGGGGACGGTCGAATATACCGTTTCAGGCATCCACTCCGAGACTGATCCGAATTGGATTTCGCAGGTAACTGGTGATATCGATTGGGTAAAAAGGGCAATAGCTATTGAATATCAGGCAACAGTGACTGCCGGTATTGACATGAGGAACTTTTCTCAAGATAGAAATGTTTCGGTTTCCGGGTCTTCTGTTGTTCTTTATTTGCCCAAGGCTGAGATAACATCTATCGATATAAAAAAATGTAAGGATCATCCCTATGCGGGTTTACTTAGGTCCGATTATCATGTGACAGAGACGCACGAGATTGAAGTCAGTGCTGAGAAAGCTTTGATAGAGAAAATTGGATCTGGTCGTGAACAGTTCCCTATTAAGGAAGATGCAGAAGAGAATGCTCGCAGATTCTTTGATATGCTTATGCATGAATTGGGATTTGAGTCAGTCAAGATTGTTTTTAGATAAGCCATGGTAAGAAGAATAGGACACAAGAGTCGGAGACTTGGATGTGGTTCCATCCTTGCTTTGCTGGTTTGTGGAGCATTGGTATTTATAGGTTACCGTTATTTCAGATTATTTAGTTTTCCTCCGAAGATTACTCTTTTAGAAGCACCTGAGCCTGTAATTGAAGACCATATTTCAATCGATGCTATCCGGGAACTCAGGAGATTGATTACCGCTACTTATCACGGAGAGGCTTTGGAAGAAAAAACAAGAACAGTTGATAGAGTTTTTTTAGGGACAAAAACTGGGACGTTAGTATTATCTGCTCAGGTAACATTAAGGTATGGAATAGATTTCTCCGAAATGAAGGAAGAGGATCTTGTTCAGGAGGAGGATGGTAGCATTACGATTTATTTACCTCGTGTTCAACTATTCGAATGCATAGTCAACCCTAGCGCTATTAAGTATATCTATACTAATCACGAGGAAATCTTTAGCAAAAAGGATCAGAATAGTCTTGTAAATGAAGCCAAAGACAAGGTTATCAAACAGGCGCGCGATAATAGGATAGAGACAAAAGCTTGGGAACAGGGTAAAAGGGTTATTACTGATTTCTTCACCGCATTAGGCTATGATAAGAGTCGGATTAACATATATCGAAAATGATTTACCCATCTTCTTTGACCCTTTTTTTTGGGTGGGGCTCTGTTTCTTGCCCGTTGTAAGAGGAGCGCTCGTCGATATGGGGAATGGATCCGGTCGGTGATTAAGTAGAGGATAGAATTCAAATTTCAGTATCGTTATGCTTACAGTTATTCTGTTGTTTATTCTTGCTGAAGGCATCATCAAGCTTGTTGATCTTCCTTTCAAGAAAAGAATTGTGAACTCGACCAGTGTTGAGGATAGCTTAAGAACTCGGAAACAATTGAAAGTTGTTCGCCGTCTGGTTTCTTTTGTCCTCATTTTGGTTATGATAGTTATCCTTTTGTCGATCAGTATTGCAACTGAGAGTTATGACTCGATTGGCAAGGATATAGGCATGGTTATCGCGTACGCTATTGTGGTAGGATGGCGTGAGTTACGGGGGAATGTGCAAGACCGTAGTCTGAAAGATTATCTGGCCAAGAATACAAGGTTTGCGTTGTATTTGCGAGCATTTGAAGCGGATTATTATTCAACTAATCCCAAGAGTTTTTCTTTTGAGCTATTCCTTTGCGAGTTATTGTCGAAAAAGAAGGTCAAAGCTTGTGCGGTCGGAATGACAAAGGAAGTGGATGCTCCTCTAGGAGCAGTCCGGGTCTATCTTCCCGATGAGTCTTGGCAGGATGGGGTCAGGGAGTTGATTGAGCGTTCAGGACTTGTTTTTGTTCTTGTCAGTGACCGTGACAGTTGTGTCTGGGAAATCATGCAAAGTGCATCCTGCCTTTCCAAGGTATGTTTTTTCTTGGACAGCATAGAGAGGTACAGCAATGTCGTGGCGCAAGTTGGAGAGGTGATTCCATTTCCAAGTGTGAATGAGATCAAGACTGTTGTTCCTAATATCGGTGAACCAAAGAAGAATGGTGACGTTTCCATGTGTGCGCTTTTGTTCGATGAGAAAAACGCTCCCTTGATTCTTCAGGTTGATGATAAGGGCAAATTCTTGGATAAGATTCTCTCTTCCCAGAGATTCGTCGGCAAAATCTGATTTTTTTATTTGAATAAAACTATTTGCGATAGCCAATGTCTGATAGCCGGGTTTTTGTAAGTTATTCCAGGGCGGATAAGCCTCAAGTGTTGGACATCATCCGTAGAATTGAGTCTGATGCTGGCGTTAAATGCTGGATTGATCTGACGGGTATTGAGAGTGGCAGCCAGTTCGAGGATATTATTATCAAAGCAATCGACAGATCAGAGGTTTTTCTATTGATGGTGTCAGATAGCTTTCTGCAGTCACAATGGACAAAACGTGAGGTGTATTATGCTGAAAGCCAGGGGAAACGAATCGTCCCTATTTCTGTAGACGGAAGACCTCTCCGTGGCTGGGTCAGTTTTCATTTCGGCCACATCGATTTTATTGATTCAACGTCACCGGAACAGGTTTCGAAACTTTGTTCCAATATCCGTTCCTGGTTGGGAGCGGGTGCGGAATCTGGTAGGATGGATTCTTATTCCCCGGTTGCCCTTCTTCCCTCCGCACCCATTCATGCCGTCAAGGAAAGAAAGAATCGAAGATGGCTGATCCCCGTTTTATCAGTTGCTCTACTTATGGGTGTAGCTGGCTTTTTGCTCATGAGGAATCATCATCCTACTTCGAGTTTGGCGACTTATGCCCTAGAAGTTCCTGCTGATTCTGTTGAGGAGAACAATACGTCCGAAGCGTTACCTTCAGAGGTACTATCCAAGGGTAATGCGCCCTATCGTGAACCCAGTGCACCACGTTCCAATCCAGTCAAGCCACAGACTTCGTCGCCTAGCCCATCCCGTTCAGCACTCACCTCGCCAGACCCTGCGGATATTCCTGCCGAAGTTTCGTCCATGGTATCTTCGCAGGAATCAATTCTTTCGGAGTCGCCTGCTGCCGCTCAAGTTCAGACACCGAAACCGAGTGCCAATACCCATGGTGTGTCCAATGGTCATGCGTGGGTTGATCTTGGCACAGGTGTCAAGTGGGCAGTCGCAAATATTGGCGCTTCAACCCCCGGTGACCCTGGAGCGTATTATGCATGGGGAGAGTTGAATACCAAAAATGATTATTCATGGTCTTCTTATAGATTTGGAGGCTCATCCAGTGGAATTACGAAGTATTGCAGCACTCCCAACGATGGCATGGATGGTTTTACTGACATGATAACGAAACTCCTGGATGAGGATGATATCGCTCATAATGAATGGGGTGGCGGGTGGCGTTTGCCTACTAGTACCGAGTTAAAAGCGATGATTTCTGCCTGTACCAGTAGCTGGACCACCAGGAATGGTCAAGAAGGCATGCTTTTTACCAGCAAGACCACAGGGGAGGAAGTCTTTTTCCCGGCGGCGGGTTTCCGTACAAATGCCGGCTTTAACGGAGTTGGCCAATCCGGACGTTATTGGTCCTCTTCGCTCAACGCTGACGGCTCCACGAGTGCTTGGGGATTGTATTTTGATTCATCCAATTCCAATACTCGCAGCAACAAGCGAGTCAATGGTTTTACTATCCGGCCGGTCATTGAGTAGATACGGTTCAATTAAAAAGGTTATTAATATTCATCGTTGATGAAAAAGATTGAACAGATTATGGCATGGTACAAGCGCATGCCGTTTTGGAAGACTTTCCTGCTTTCTGCCGGTTATATCCTTGTTTGGGGCTATATCATAGCCGCGACGCTTTATTTGTGTGGGATTCAATTCAGCCAGCATGTAGCGTCGTCGGAGAGTTTGTTATCCAACTCCTTTTTTTCCTGAGGAGTTTATGATTTCCTTTCTCGTTGGAAATCGAAGGAAACAATATAAACTCGCCGATCTGAATTTGGGATTTTCTCGCAACATTGCACCGAATCAATGAAGGTGACGACAGTAATCGTCGTTGGATGCATGGGGTTTATCCTATCAATGGTGAAACAATTTAAATTTTGGGTCGATGGAAGAACAGTCATTATTAAGAGGCAGACAGCATCGCGTTGTTTCTAAGGGTTTGCAAAACGTCATCGATTCAATGGTTGAGGAGATTGTGTTGGAAGGGAAGCCATTCGACACACAGAAGAAGTATTTGAAAAAATATAGCGATAATGAAGGTCTCAATTATGATGAACTTGAAAAAGACTTGATCGCTTTCATTGAACTGTTGGATAACCTTAAGTCTTCTTTCTCAGAGGATTCGGTCAGAGTGGCCCAGGAGAAAGCAAAGGCCTGCTATATCTCAGAGTCTAAAATCCCGAAATTGATTAGTTTTTGTGCTGATAATAAGGACGTTGCTAAATCAGGTACTCGGCTGGCCGTAATGGCGGAGAGAACAAAGAAAAGACTGTCTGTTCCTCCAAACCTCAATAATAAGAAAAACGGATTCGCACCCTTTCCTTTCTGTTCATTGATAGTGTTATTCTTACTGACTGTGTTTTTCTTCATTCGTTTATTAATTGAATTTCGAGAATGGGCTATTAGCATGATGCTTGTTTTATCGGCGATTGGAGCATTTGTTGCCGTTATAGGAGTATTCCTCATTATTTGCAAATGGAGAGTCGGGTATTGGATGTTCGTCGTAGGTGAACTCTTTTGTGTATTATTGTTCGTAGCATATACTACTAATGCTCATGCTATTTGGGGAAGATTAATGGAGTATTTTATCCCAGAACTATTACTGTTATACATAATTGCTTATGGGGTTTTGCAAATCAAAAATAAAAATGGAGTATCAGCATGGAGATTACTCCGCTCAGGATTCCCGTGGCTCAATAAGCAAGTTGATGCTGGGGTGTAAGCCTCCGATTAAGGTTAAAATTTGCTGAACCCCGGCTAGGGATTCTTCCGAAGATGGACTACTGGTTCAAGCACGCTTTTATCCAACTGTATATGCCAGACCTGTATCGGGAATACCGACTTGTCGATAAACTCGGGAGTGATTTGAATGCGTTGAGGAAGCATATGCCACGCGTAACTGGCTCCGGACTTGGGTTGGTGGGCCGCCCGGGGGCATCAGGACATGGTCGCTCGGATGTCCGGTATGGACTTGGAAGCCAACAGATTAGCTGTAATGGGAAGCCAGTATGCTGATCCTCATGGATCTTCGCTGTCCGATATGAACGACAACCCGTCAACAATGATTGATATGGAAGAGAAAAGGATCCGCAATGCCTATGAGGCATTGAACAACGAGGAGTATCTGGCGCAGATTCGGCAGGAATTGGACAAATGCCCGGAGCGGGAAGAAGTGATGTTGCGTACTAGATGGTACCGCACGGGACTCGTCCTTAAAAATGGTGTAATCAGCCTTTGGGACGACAGCGACGTTCTGGAGGTGGATATCTACGATGTCGATGCCTTGCGGCTGATGGCCGCTCTGGAAGTCCATACCGTGGATGAACTGTACAGCGCCGTGAAGGAGCGCTCACTGGCATCTTCCGAACGGTTCTCCCAATTCCTGGATTCGCACGGGATCCGCTATTCGTCCTACAGCAGCCGGCCCGACAGCTTCTGATTCCCGGCTGGACAGGTCCGTGGCTCTATAGCGCCCATTCGGGGTATTTCAGCGTGGAAATGAGGGTGTAGATCTGCGCCCTCCGCTTGCGGAGGAAAGAGGTGTTTTTGTCCGGGGAACGGTCCCAGGGGTCCGGGAGGCTGGCGGCGATGGCACAGGCCTGCCGCTTGTCGATGTCCTTCGCTTTCAGACCGTAATAGTGGTTCGAAGCGGCCTCCACGCCATACAGCCCTTTTCCCGTCTCCGCCACATTCAGGTACACCTCCATGATCCGTTGCTTTCCCCAGATCTTTTCGATGAGGAAGGTCCAATAAACTTCGGCGGCTTTCCGGACCCAGGTCCGTGTCCCGAAAGTGAAGACGTTTTTCGCAACCTGCTGGGAGATGGTGCTGCAGCCGCGGATCTTCTTTCCTTTTTCCTGGTGTTGCGTGAGCATTCTCTCCATCTCCTGCCAATCGAATCCCTTGTGCTCACAGAAGCGGTTGTCTTCGCTGGCGATGACGGCCTGGATCAGCGCTGGCGACATCTGTTCGATCGGCACCCACTTCTGGCGGGTGTGATAATCCTCCACCTTGCGGTATTGGACCGAATACTTGAGCATAACCGGCGTATACCAGACCGGCACCCACTTAAGCATCGTGACCAGCGCTATGCTGATCACGATCGCCCAGAAAGGAAGCCGTACAAACAGGCGGTATGCGATGGATCTCTTTTTCCTCACGGCCGGAATGCAGCAAGGTTCGTGCCCAATCCGGTCACTTCAGGATCTTCTCCGCCACGGTCCGGGCGAGGTCCTTGGTGGCATTGTCGCAGTTGTATTCCCAGTACATCGCGCCCAGAAGACCGTTCTCGACAATGTAGTTGCACTTTTCTCCGATGGAACGGACATTGTCGAAGCCGAGGACGAGCCGGCCTTCCGCGTTGGCGTAATAGGGGACGCGGGCATCCTCGTCCCAAACTTCATGGTGGCCTTCCAGCGGCGGCATCAGGTCTTTGTAATCGACATAGTCATTGTATCCTTCCTTCCCATGCCCATAGAAAGGCATGCCCATCACCAACTTGTCGGCGGGGACGCCGGCGGCGAGGTGGACTTTAATGGCTCCATCGGAGGTCATCCGTCCGGAGATGCCGCGGCTGGGGTACAGCGGGGCGTTGTGTCGCGGGGGACGTCCCATGTCATATGACATCACATTGACGAAATCCACATAGGGGAGAATGGCTGGAAAGTCGATGTAGCGTGCGCTGGCGGCGGTGGCGAGGGTGAGGAGCCGGTCTTTTCCGAGGGTAGCGCGGAGGTCGCGCATCAGCAGGGTGAAGTTGTCGGTATCCTCCGGGGAGGAGGAAATCCCCGCGGCGGAGGAGGTCGGATACTCCCAGTCGATGTCGATGCCGTCAAGCCCGAACTCCTCGACAATCGCGAGACAACTGTCGACGAATGACTTACGGCATGCTTCGTCCGCTGCCATCTCGCTGAACCGGCCGCTTCCCCAGCCGCCGACGGACAGGCAGACCTTCACGTCCCCCTTGGCCGCGGCAATCTCCCGCAGCCGTTCAGGCCGCTGGATGCGGACTCCGTTGAAGGTTTTGTTTACGTGGCCGAAAGCATAATTGATATGCGTCATCAGGGACATATCAGGCAGGTCTTCGGCTCCGGATGTCACGTAGGCGACGACAATCCGTTCCTGTGCCCGGGTGACGAACGGAAGCAGCAGCATCAAGGAAAGCAAGGTGCGGTAAAGGCGCACGAGACGGAGTGGACTCATATTCAAGGGGTTTGCCCCAAAGGTAGAAGGTTTTGTGCAAAAAAGCAAGCTAGTTTCCCATCACCTTCTCCACATCCTCCTTCTCGCCTACGATCCACAGGATGTCGCCTTCTTCAAAGGGGGAGTGGACGTCGGGGGCGTGGAGGTTGCCGTCGGCCTTCTCTACGCCGGCGACGAGGCAGTGGTATCGGTTGCGGATGCCGGCGTCGATGATGGTGTGGCCGAGGAACGGGGACAAGCCCGTTACGGGGACGCATTTGAGCACCATCTCGCCGCTGTGGTAGCGCTCGTCTTCCAGGTCGATGGCACTGGCTTTCAGGTGTTCGCCGAAAGCTTCGAGTTCGGCATCGGAGCCGATGACCTGGATGCGGTCCTGCGGGAAAAGGCGGTTGTTGGCCTTGGGAATGTTGATCCGCAGGCCGCCGCGGAGGATGGACACGACGTGGATGCCGAAGCGGTTGCCAAAGTTCAGTTCCGCCAGGGTCTTGCCGCCCCAGTCGATTTCGGCGGGAATGTCGAAGTCGGCGAAGTGCATGTCCTTGGACAGGAGGCGGGAGGCATATTCCGGCTTCTTTTCGCCCAGGTATTCGGCGCGCAGTTCGCGGGAGCG